>Ga0209647_1000183_pt1 | contig 57857 bp, 52 predicted proteins | sample GraSoi_2013_60cm_FD_185827 | JGI IMG/M metagenome (GOLD analysis project Ga0209647, IMG submission 185827) | Grasslands soil microbial communities from the Angelo Coastal Reserve, California, USA - Sample 9_17_2013_60cm (SPAdes) (version 2) | ecosystem: Environmental > Terrestrial > Soil >...
CTCCCCGACGAAAGCGCGCATGTCGACGAGTCCGGGCGCCACCACCTTGCCCTTGCAGTCGATGACCTCGGTCGCCTCGGGTACGCCGGCCGCAGCGATGCCGCGCTTGGCTTCGCGGATCACCCCGTCGGCGATCAAAAGATCGCCATCGATCTCGAGATCGCGCGAAGGATCGAAGATGCGCGCGTTGGCGAGGAGGATCGGGCGGCGGTCGGCGAGCATCATCATCGCCGGTCGCCTTCCGCCCCGCCGAAGCCAAACACCGAGTGCGCGGCTCCGTAATGGGTCAATGCGACATGATGCAACCGGGAGGCCTCATGCATTCGGCAAGTTCCGCGACAGCGCCTCGAGCACGGCCATGCGCACCGCGACCCCCATCTCCACCTGTTCGCGAATGAGCGACTGGGCGCCGTCGGCGACCGCGCTGTCGATCTCGACGCCGCGGTTCATCGGTCCCGGATGCATCACCAGGGCGTCGGGCTTGGCATAGGCGAGCTTCTTCTGGTCGAGCCCGAAATAATGGAAATATTCCTGCGTCGAAGGCACGAACGAACCGTTCATGCGCTCGCGCTGCAGGCGCAGCATCATCACGATATCGGCGTCTCGCAGGCCCTCGCGCATATCGCGTGTGGCCTCGACCCCGAGCCGCTCGATGCCTGGAGGCATCAGCGTCGAAGGGGCAACCACGCGCACTCGCGCGCCCAGCGCATTGAGCAGGATGATGTTCGAGCGCGCCACGCGCGAGTGGAGAATGTCGCCGCAGATCACGACGATCAGGCGCTCGATGCGACCCTTGTTGCGGCGGATGGTGAGCGCGTCGAGCAGCGCCTGAGTCGGGTGCTCGTGCGAGCCGTCGCCGGCGTTGATCACCGAGCAGTCCACCTTCCTGGCCAGCAGCTCGACCGCGCCCGAGGCGTGATGGCGCACGACGATGATGTCGGGATGCATGGCATTGAGCGTGATCGCGGTGTCGATCAGCGTCTCGCCCTTGCGCATGGAGGAGGAGCCGACTGACATGTTCATGACGTCGGCGCCGAGCCGCTTGCCGGCGAGTTCGAAGGAGGCCTGGGTGCGGGTCGAGACCTCGAAGAACAGGTTGATCAGAGTGCGCCCGCGCAGCGAGGCCTGCTTCTTGTCGATCTGGCGATTGAGCTCGACGAAATTCTCGGCGAGATCGAGAAGCCCCAGAATCTCCTCGCGCGAAAGCCCTTCGATCCCCAACAAATGGCGCTGGCTGAGGACGAAGGTGGACTTGGCGGCGATGTTCATTAAAGCCGCTTCTATAGGCCCGGCGGGCGGCACCCGCAAGGGAGTGCGGGCGCTTCGGCGAAAGAACTGTGGATGTTTGGCAACCCGGCCACCGGCTGAAATGGTGCAGAATTCGCGTTATCAATTGATGCTTGCGCCGATACTGGCGTGCGAATGGAGCGGGCGATGCGGATCGACGAGGTGCTCAACCAGTCGCCGCCCTATGTCGACGTTAATCTCTACGACAGCGATCAGCCGCTCCAGGATGCGGTCGCGGCAAATGGCGGCGAGCGCGACGCCTCCGCCTTGTCCGGCTTCGGCAGGCACTGGGGCACGGCCGAGATGTTCGATCTCGCGCGTGCGGCCAACGAGCATTCGCCGGAGCTAAAGGCGTTCGATGCCAAGGGCTTCCGGCGCGACGCCATCGAATTTCACCCCGCTTACCACCAGCTCATGACCGAGAGCGTCGGCGCGGGTTTGGCGGCCTCGACCTGGCGCGATGACGCGACGCCGGCACACGCGCCGGCGCAGGTGCTGCGCGCCGCGCGCTTCTACATGGTGGCGCAAATCGAGACCGGGCACCTCTGTCCGCTCACCATGACGCACGCGGCGGTGGCGGCGCTGGGGCTCGAGCGCGAACTCGCGGTGAAGCTCATGCCCAAGATCATGTCGCGCCGCTACGATGCGCGGTTGCGGCCATGGTGGGAGAAGCGCGGGATCACCCTCGGCATGGGCATGACCGAGAAGCAGGGTGGCACCGACGTGCGCACCAATACCACGCGCGCCGAACCCGCCGGCAATGGCTACGCCATTAGCGGCCACAAGTGGTTCATGTCGGCGCCCATGTGCGACGCATTCCTGGTGCTGGCGCAGGCGCCGGGCGGGCTCACCTGCTTTCTCATGCCGCGCTTTCGCCCGGACGGGGCGGTCAACGGGCTTCATTTCCAGCGCCTCAAGGACAAGCTCGGCAATCGCTCGAACGCGTCCTCGGAAGTCGAGTTCGTGGACGCTTTCGCCTGGCGCGTCGGCGAGGAGGGCAGGGGCGTGCGCACCATCATCAATATGGTGCAGCTCACACGGCTTGATTGCGCCATTGCTTCGGCCGGCATCATGCGCATGGCGCTGGCGCAGGCGGTCCATCACGCGCGCTACCGCAGCGTGTTCCAAAAACATCTCGTCGAGCAGCCGATGATGCGCACCGTGCTCGCCGACCTCTCCCTCGAGGTGGAAGCCGCCACCGCGCTGGTGATGCGGCTGGCCCGCTCGTTCGATCTCGCCTCGAGCGATCCGCGCGAGGCCGCGCGCGCCCGCCTGCTCACGCCGGCGGTGAAATATTGGGTGTGCAAGAGCGCGCCAGGCGTCATCGGCGAGGCGATGGAGTGTCTCGGCGGCAACGGCTATGTCGAGGAGAGTCTGTTGCCGCGACTTTACCGCGAGGCGCCGGTCAATGCGATCTGGGAAGGTTCCGGCAACGTCATGTGCCTCGACGTGCTGCGTGCAGTCGGGCACGAGCCTGAAGCGGCACGCGAGGTGCTAGCCGCGCTCGCCGAAGAGACCGCCGATCTGTCGGGCGCGCGGGCGGCGCACATTGTCGTGGAACGGGCGTTTTCGGCGGAGAATCCCGAGGCTGACGCCCGCGCCGGCGTCGACCGCCTCGCGCACCTGGCAGCGGCGGCGGCGCTGGGCCAAAGCGCCGGCCACGAGATCGCCAACCTGTTCGCGCGCTCGCGGCTCGAGAACCGCCACGGCGCCATATACGGAACGAGCGAAATCGCTCCCGAGGAGGCGCGCCGTCTGATCGATCGCGCCTTGTCCCCTGCCTGACCGGAGCGCCCGCGCCGCCCGCTCTTTGATCAGCGGGAGCACGACCGTAAACTCTTCTTCCAACTGACGGGCTGCTCGTCGCTCGCTTGCGTCGGCGCCTGCTCAATGATGTGCCAAAGCGCTGCGCGCCAGCCGATCAAGCGCGCCCTGGAGAATGAAAGCGGCGGCGTGCTGATCGATGACTTTGGCACGGCGGGCGCGCGTCACGTTTGCCGCGATCAGCTCGCGCTCGACTGCGGCGGTGGACAGCCGCTCGTCCCAAAACGCGATCGGAAGGTCCGTCAGCCGCGCGAGATTGCGGGCAAAGGCGCGCGTCGATTGCGCGCGCGGCCCCTCGCTGCCGTCCATGTTGATGGGAAGGCCCAGAACGAAGGCGACCGCCTGGCGTTCCGCGGCAAGCGCCAGCAGACGCGCGGCGTCGGCGGAAAAATTCCTGCGTGCGATGGTCTCGACCCCCGACGCGAGCCGCCGGTCGGGATCGCTTGTGGCCACCCCGATCGTCTTGCTGCCCAAATCGAGGCCGATCAGGGCACCGCGGGCAGGCAGATGCGCCGCCGCCTCGGCCAGGGGAAGGATCAATCCCGGCATTGCCGATGCGTAGCATGCCCCCGCCCGGCAGACCATCTGCGAGGGCATGAAGTTAAGCGGCGGCGCTGCGCTGCCTGTGTCGGCCTTCGGCGATCTCCTCGATGATCTTGGCGGAGAAAGCATCGAGGTCGCTGGGCTGCGGCGAGGTGATCACGCCTTGGTCGACGACGACTGGGGAATCTTCCCATTTGGCGCCGGCGTTGATCACGTCGTGAGTGGCGAGAATCGCCACGCGTTTGCCGGAACGAAAAGGATGCGTTGCCAGGCCCGACGCAGGACGATTTCGCCCCCCCGCGCCTTCTCGGCGGGGTAAGGTGGAGGCTCGGCGCCTTTCTCTCGGACCATCGCGTCCTCGCGCGATGAACAATCGGGCGCAAGCGTTGTTCCGCTTGGATGCCAGGAGGTCGTCATGGCCAAGAAGCCGGCCGATGCGCGGCGCAAGCTCGTGGAATTCGATGCGGAGACCTGGCAGGCGCTCGACCTGCTCGGGCGCGAGTCGATGAAGACGTTCCAGGAGCTCGCCGACGAGGCCTTTCGCGACCTGTTGCACAAACATGGGCGGCCGACCGATTTGAAGGCGGCGTTGCGCCAGAGCGCGCGTTCCACGCCGCGCGCGTCCTCACACGTGCGCCGGGAACGGCGCCGCTAGCGCAATTCTATTCCCATGCGAGTATGGGGGATTCCGATCCGGCGCAAATGCCGGTGAGGGAAGCGCGGGACCGGAGCCCAAAATCGCCACGGTAGAGCGCCGGGAGGCGGGCGTCCCGCGTCATGGGACGCAAGGCGCCTCGTTAGGCGCCTGGCCTGCCGCGTCACGTGCAGGCCCAACGGGTGCCTCGCAAGCACCCGACGACTCTCGGCGCTCCGCCACCCCTCGATCGGGGGGAAGCGAAGCGACGAAGCAAAACCCGGGCGGAAAAAAACGCGCCGCGGGAACGAAGGGAGCTGTCTCGAATGAACTGGCTTAAGTTGACGGCGGCGGCGCGAAGAAGCAACGGCGCGAGCCGTCCGGCCGCTTGCAGCGCCAGAACTCGCCGTCGGGTGAGGGTTGTGCTTCCGAGAACGGAATCGCTTCGTGCTGAACTGGCCCCATGCCCGCAAGCGGCCCCTGGATGATGACGTAGCCTTCGCCCGTCATGACGACGCGATCTTTCGGGACAACGAAACAGTCGCCCGTGCCGCAACACCATTCGCCGGCGGCATTGCGGTGGCCGCCGCGCGAAATCCAGCTGTCATGGGCTGAAGTATTGGGAACGATAAAGGCGAGGCTGGCAAAGATAAGCGCGAGCCGTGCAAGGCTTCCGAACATTGGGTCAAGTCCCTTTCGTTGTCCCGGCCCGGCACTCGGTCAAATCACGCAAACTCTCCTTGGTTCCCGGATAGCGCCGGTTGCAGACGCGAACTCCGCACGCGGCATTGTGGATAACGACACCTTAAGGATCGGTTTGCGATCCCGTCGGCGAATCAACCCCTTGATCTGGAAGTATAAACACAAACGAGGCCTAAAATGGATCTCAAGATATTGCATTGCACCATTGCGCCCCGCAATGGGTGCGAATCGGCCCGGTCCCGGAGCGAGAACTCGTTGTCTGCGCGACACTTACGGTAAGATGTGACAAGCAAAGGAGGAGCCGATGCGAATAATGTTGCTGGGGCTTGCGATGGTGCTCATGGGCGGCGGTGCGCCGCGCGCGGCCGCGGCGGCGGAGATCAAGGTGCTCACCGCCGGCGCCTTCAAGCAGGTGCTGCTGGCGCTGCTGCCCGACTTCGAGCGAACGACCGGCCACAAGGTAATGGTTCAGAACGACACCGTCGGCGCGCTGAACAAACGCATCGAGAGCGGCGAGACGTTCGACCTCGCGGTGTTGACGCCGGCGGCGGTCAACGACCTCTCGAGCAAGGGCAAGTTCGTTGCCGGCAGCCGGGTAAACCTGGCGCGCGTCGGCGTCGGGGTCGTGGTCAAGGATGGCACGCCGAAGCCGGACATCGGTTCGGTGGCGGCGTTTAAACAGGCGCTGCTCGCCGCTAAATCCGTCGCTTATATCGATCCTGCCGCCGGCGGCTCGAGCGGCATCTACGTCGCCGGTCTCCTCGACAAGCTCGGCGTCGCCGCCGAGGTGAAGACGAAGGCAAAATTGATTCCCGGCGGCGCGGTCGCGGAACATATCGCCCGCGGTGAGGCCGAGCTCGGCATTCATCAGATCAGCGAAATCTTGCCCGTGAAGGGCGTCACGCTCGTCGGCCCGCTACCAGCGGAGATCCAGAACTACACCGTCTATGCGGCCGGGATTGGCGCGCAGGCCAAGGAGAGCGCGGCCGCCAAGGCGCTGCTCAATGCGCTGTCGGGCCCGGCCGCCGCCGAAGTGCTCAAATCGAAGGGGATGGAGCCGGCAGGATCGTGAGCGGGTTCTGACCGCACGCAGATGATCACAGTGAAGGCGCTGTTCTTCGACGTGTTCGGCACGCTCGTCGATTTTCGCACCGGGGTTGCGCGCGAGGCCGAGACCATTCTCGCTCGTGCCGGCCATCGCCTCGACTGGTTGGCCTTCGCCGATGCCTGGCGTGACGAGTACCAGCCCGCCATGGAGGAGATTCGCGCCGGGCGCGCAGCGTTCTGCAAGCTCGACGTGCTGCACCGGCGCAATCTCGATCAAATTCTGCCGCGGTTCGGGATTACAAATCTTGCTGAAGACGCCGCGCGCGAGCTCAATCTCGCCTGGCATCGCCTTCCCGCTTGGCCCGACGTGCCCGCCGGCCTCGCTCGGCTCAAGCGCCGCTTCCTGCTGGCGCCGGTCTCGAACGGCAACATTTCCCTCATGGTCGATCTCGCGCGCCGCAACGATTTTTCCTGGGACGCGATCCTGGGCGCGGAAATCGCGCGCGACTATAAGCGCAAGCCCGCCGTCTATCTCGCCGCGTGCGAGGCCTTCGATCTGCAGCCCGCCGATTGCATGATGGTCGCTGCGCACAGCGATGATCTTCAGGCGGCGGCCAAATGCAGGCTGCGCACCGGTCACGTCGCGCGACCGAATGAGCGCGGGCCGGGCAGGGGAGAAGCCGCTCCCACGGTGGCCGTCGACGTCGCGGCGGCGAATCTGGAGGATCTCGCGGCCAAGCTCGGCGCGTGAGGCGTCACCGCGTGTCTCGAAGCTCGTGTCGGTGGAACGGTTGCGTCTCGTCGAACCTTGTTATGGAGTAGCGTAGCTACTGCGGAGCGACGGCATGGCTGATTCCGTGTCCCAATTCGCCACGCGCATGGCCTACGGGGCACGGCAGCTCCCGCGCGTTGCCTGGTATATCGGCCATGGCATGGTGATGCGCCGCTTGCGCCGAACCGTGCGCGAACACGCTGGGCAACGCCCGCCGCCGCAAGTCCGCGTGAGGGTGCCCGATCGCCGGCGCCTCTACGCCGACATGGCGGTCCTGTTCCGGCAGGACCTCGCCAATGTCGAGGCCGGCATCTATCCTCTGCCCGTAGATCACGACGGCACATTGCCGGACCTGCTCGCTCGCTCGCGCCTCTTCTTCGAGGATCTCCCAACCATCCACCGACGCCGCGAGAACCGCGATATCCGCGAGGTGCTGAGCGAGGAGACGCGCGGCAAGCGGCCGAAGTATTACCTGCAGAATTTCCACTTCCAGTCGGGCGGATGGCTGACGCAGGAGTCGGCACAGCGCTACGACACCCAGGTCGAAGTTCTGTTCAACGGCTCGGCGAACGCGACGCGCCGGCAAGCACTGATGCCGCTCCATGAGATCTTCGCCGGGCGCGATCAACGCCGCCTCAAGTTGCTCGACGTCGGCTGCGGCACCGGCCGTTTCCTCGACTCATTCAAGCAGGCTTGGCCGCGTCTGCCGGCGCTGGGGATCGATTTGTCGGAGGCCTACGTCGCCGAGGCGAGACGACACCTGAAGCGGTGGTGCTGGATCAACGTCGTGGTCGGCAATGGGGAGGCGCTTCCCGTCGAGAGTGAAAGCCAGGATGCGGTGACGAGCATCTTCATGTTTCACGAATTGCCGCCGAAGGTACGCCGCGTCGTTTTTCGCGAGTTTGCCCGCGTGTTGAAGCGCCGCGGCCGGCTGGTCCTGGTGGACTCGTTGCAGATCGGCGACGAACCGGACTACGACGACATGCTCGAGCTCTTTCCGCGCAGCTATCATGAGCCGTACTACAACAGCTACCTCAAGGAGGATTTTCGGAGGATTGCGGCAAGCTGTGGCCTGACCCACATCCGCGACGTCAACGCATTCGTCTCCAAGGGGATGGTGTTCGACAAGCGATGAAAACGCCGCGCTTGCGCGCGATCGGCGGCGACCTCACCCCCTGTGCTGAAACATCGGCAGTCCTCGATGACAAACTCCGTCGCCGCGCGTCCTCTGCCGAGCCAACGTCATCTCTTCGACATTCCGGGTCACGTCGCGTTCTTGAACTGCGCCTACCTATCGCCGCTGCCAAGAGCCTCGGTCAGCGCGGGCGAGCAAGGCCTGCGGCGCAAAGCCCATCCGTGGACCATCGCTCCGGCCGATTTTTTCGCTTCCAGCGAGACGGTGAGAGAACTTTTCGCAGACCTGGTCAATGCGCAGGCGGACGATATCGCCTTCGCTCCGGCGGTGTCGTACGGCATGGCGCAGGCAGCCCACAACATCCCGATCCGCAAGTCGCAAACCGTCGTGACGCTCTCCGAGCAATTTCCATCCAACGTGTATCCGTGGATGGATCTTGCCGAGCGGAGGGGGGCCGCTTTTGTTTCGTTGCCTCGGCCAGGCGACGACGATTGGACGTCGGCGTTGCTGTCCGTCATCGATGCATCGACCGGGATCGTCGCTGTCCCCCATTGTCATTGGACGGATGGCGGGCTCATCGACCTCGAGGCGATCGGAGCCGCATGTCGGCGCGTCGGCGCTGTGCTCTGCGTGGATGCAACCCAGTCGGTCGGCGCGCTGCCGCTCGATGTGAAACGCATCGACCCGGATTTTGTCGCGGTGGCCAGTTACAAATGGCTGCTCGGTCCCTACAGTCTTGGTTTCCTCTACGTTGCACCGCGTTGGCAAGGCGGTCGCCCGATCGAGCATAACTGGATTGCGCGCAAAGAGTCCGAGGATTTTGCCGGCCTCGTCAACTACAACTCTGAATTTCAAGCCGGCGCGCGCCGTTTCGACGTCGGCGAGCGCAGCAATTTTGCGCTGATGCCCGTGGCCGAGGCCTCCCTGAGGCTTCTGTCGCAATGGACGGTACCGCGCGTCCTCGAGTCGCTGCGATTGCGCACGCAGGCTATTGCCGAACGTGCGCACGGCGAATTCGGGATCGCCAGCGTGCCGGCCCATCGTCGGGCCGGCCATTACCTCGGCTTGCGGTTCGGCGGCGGGATACCGTCCGACTTGCCGATGCATCTCGGCGCGGCAAACGTCTTTGTCTCCGTGCGCGGACAAGCCATGCGCGTGACCCCGCATCTGTGGAATACGGACGAGGACGTCGAAAGGCTGTTCGCGGTCCTGAAAACCGCGCTCGCGTGAGCGCTCGACAGGATCGACGTGACGGCGCGCGGCGTGTCAGGTCCCCGCCGCAATCAACATGGCCGCACTGTCCCCTTGACCGTCGTGCGCAGCATCAGCCTGCGCTCGCTCGAGGGAAAATCGGTACGCGCGTGCGACGAGCAGCGATTGTCCCAAAGCAGGAGGCCGCCGACGCGCCAGACGTGCTCGTAGACAAACTCGCGCTTCTCCGAGTGGTCGAACACCGCGTTGAGCAGCGGCTCGCTTTCTGCCGGCGGCATACCGACGATGCCGACGGTCATCAGCCGGTTGACATAGACCGCCTTGCGGCCGCTGTCCTCGTGGGTACGAAACACCGGGTGAATGCATTCGGCGAAGGCCGCAGTGCCGCGGCTATCTCCCTTCTGGGTCGATCCATAATTGTAGTGGTGTACAGCCTTGCGGCCTTCGAGCCGATCGCGGATCGCCGGATCGAGCGTGTCATAGGCGGCATAGCCGCTTGCAAACAGCGTGTTGCCGCCGGTCGAGGGAATTTCGACTGAATAGAGAAGCGTCGCCTTGCTCGGCACCTCGGCGTGAATCATGTCGTGATGGAACATCATCTCCCCGTCCGGCAAGGCGCCGATCGGTTCGCCGTTCTCGCGGATATTGGAGATCAACATGATGCCCGGCAGCAGGCGCGAATAGCCCTTGGGAAAATACTTCGCCGGCCGGGACAGTTCACCCAGCTCGCCAAAATACCCGGTCACGCGGATCAGGTCTTCCTGCGACAGGTTTTGGCCGGGAAAGACGATGACGAGGTGATCGAGCCAGGCTTGGTAAACGGCGCGGATGATGTCGTCGTCGGGCCTTTCGCGCAGATCGAGGCCGCGGATTTCGGCCCCGATATGCGTGCTCAGCGGAACGACATCGAACTTCGTCGCGGTCATCACCGCCATGGCGGCTCCTCCTTAGGGCGCGTTGGCGAGCCAGCGTGTCATTCGGCTGCGGCTGGCGCCATGTCATGCGCGGCCTTGCCATGCTCGACTTCGCCGCTTGCCAAAGCGGCGAGAATTTTTGCCACCAGCTCGCGCGCGGAGGCCGCGCTCAATTCAACCGCGACGCGATCGTGCCCGCCCTCCGCCTCGTTGATGAAGTCGATGCCGAGGGCGTGGTCGAGCGGCGCGTGGAAGGGGTGATCGTAATAGACGTTGGCTGTGTCGATCCGCATCCAGCCGTTCGGCCCCTTGGCGCTGCCCTGGAGCTTGGCCTTCTCGACGATGTAAGAGCACATGATGGACTCCTTCAAGCCGCGCGCGCCGCGGCTGCCTTGGCGAGATGCTTGTGGAAGAATACGAACACCTTGTTCCAGCCGTCGAGTGCCTGCTCAGGTCGATAAGCCGGGCGCGCGGCGTTGAAGAAGGCGTGACCGGCTCCGTCGTAACGGTAGAACTCATAGGTCTTCCCGAGCTTCTTGAGTACGACCTCGGTGCGGGCCACTTGGTCGCGATTGGGATTTTCATCGTCATTGCCGAATAGTCCGAGCAGCGGGCAACGCAGCTTTGCCGTCAGATCGATCGGTGCGACCGGCCGCTTGGCATTGAGTTGCTTGGGGTCATCGACGATGACATTGCCGCCCCAGCAATCCACCACCGCGTCGATCCCGTCGTGCGAGCAGGCGGCGAGATAAGCGTGCCGCCCTCCCGAGCAGAATCCGATCACTCCGACCTTGCCGTTGGCGTAGGGCTGGCTGCGCAAGAACTCCATCGCGCCCGCGACATCGCCCAGAACTTGCTCGTCAGCGACACCGCCGGCTGCGCGCACGCGCGCTCCGACATCATCGGGACTGCCGGGCCCTTCGCGGAAATAAAGATGCGGTGCGATGGTCGCCAATCCATGATGGGCGAGTTTGCGGGTCGCCTCTTTGATCCATTCATCCCAGCCCGGCATGTGGTGGATGAGCACTACGCCGGGCAAGGGTCCGCCAAGCGGGCGCGCGTAATAGGCCTCGCCCACATCGCCTCTATGGCCATGAAAGGCGACGGTTTCAGCCAGCATGCTTTCATAGGTCATGCCGTTCCTCATCAGGTTTGATGGTCGCAGGCACGAATTATACATGGGCTATCGCGACCTGGTGGTGCGAAAATGGCCTCCGACGGCAAGGCGGGCGCCGGCCGCTCAGTCGGGACACCTGTAGAGCACGGCCTTGTAGGTCTGGTCCTGATCGGAAAAATCGATCGTCTTATCCTCGCGTGGCGTGAAGTTCACGTCGCCGAGCATCTGGCTGCCGCCTGGACCCTTGCATTCCACATGAACCACGAAGGTGGCGCCTTCGCGCTTCTTGCTCAGGATCGTGCACAAGCCGAAGACGGAATCGATGTCGCGGCGCGTAATCGTCACGCGTGAAACGCCGGGATCTGAGCCATCCGCCTTGCAGGCCTGATTTTCCGTGTAAGTGCCGACGATCGGGAAATCGTCGTCGGCTCGCAGCGGGCTTGCGAGCGCTGCCAGCGTGAGAATCATCAGCACCGTGCCAGCAAGCTGCACCACGTTTGACACGTTCAGCCGCAACTTTCCGATAGGTTTGGGCGAGTTTAGATAATGTCGCAGCGGTGGCCAATGGATCAGTTTGGCGGGCACCGCGGCAGGGGGTCGCGGTGGTGCCGCCGCGCTGGAACGATATGGCTCAGCCGCCGGAATAATCGTAAGCATCGCCTGCCGTGAGCAAGCCTGTTTTCATTCCGGTCGTGGATGTTCGCGAGGGCGGACCCGTTCGCCACGCGCTCGATGCACGCGTGCGGGCGCGCGAGCTGCGGGACGATTGCGTGACTTGGTTGCCGGGGGTGACGCACATGCTGCTTCCCGCCTTGGACGCGGTGACGCGCAGCTGGCTCAAGCGCTCCTACTCGCCCTACATTGCGGAGCTCGAAGCAATCGTCGCCGCGCTCGGATTTGCCGGCATTTGGTTTCTCAACGGTACCTACCAATGGGGCTGTACCGCCGTTGCTCGTGAGGAGCATGGTGCACCCTGGCTCGCGCGAACGCTCGATTGGCCCTTTCCCGGGCTTGGCCGCCACCTCGAGGTCGCCTGCATGCGCGGGCCCGCGGGTGAGTTCATGAACGTCACTTGGCCCGGCTACGCTGGCACGCTGACCGCCTGCGCCGCCGGCCGCTTCGCCGCCGCCATCAACCAGGCGCCGCTTTGGCGCCGCACGCGCAAGCCGTGGCTGCGGCCCTACGATCTCGCCGCCAACGCGCTGCGGACCTGGCCAATCCGTTTCCGCCCGCCGGACCATCTGCTGCGTGAGGTGTTCGAGAACTGCCGAGATTTCGGCGAGGCGAGGCACCGGCTCGAAACTGTGCCGGTCGCGCGCCCCGTGATCTTCACGCTGATCGGATGCGAGCGGGGCGAGCGCTGCGTGATCGAGCGGACCGAGCAAGGTTTTGCCACTCGGGTCGAGGAAACCTCGGCCGCCAACGATTGGCTGCACAGCACGATGCCGTGGGAGGCGCGGGTCTGCGCGACGCTGCTGCTCAAGAGCTCGCCCGAGGAAGCAACCGCGCACAGCCGTGCCCGGCGGGAGGCACTCTCGGCATGGCCGCAGCCGTTCGGTCGCGGCGAATTCGCGTGGGTCGCTCCGCCCGTCCTCAATCCGTTTACCCGCGTCGCGGTGGAGATGTGCGCGGCGAAAGGGACGCTGCGGGCGATCGGCTACGAGTTGGGGCCGGACGCCGCGCTGCCGCAGCCGGCGACGCAGGTTTGCGAATGGTCCGCGAGCAGTCTTGTCGCGTGAGTGCCGGCGGGAAGGTTTTGCGCGCTGTGCTTAGGGGCGGGTGGGCGGCTCCTTTTCCTCGCCGGCGAACAGCGCGGCCGGGAACTGGGCCGCATATCGACGCTTTTGCGCCTGACGCGGATGCTCCGGGCGCGGACTGAGATCCGGTTCCACAACCTTGCGATAGAGATGCCATGTCGAATGACCGAGTACCGGCACCACTACCGCGAGGCCGAAGAAAAACGGCAACGAGCCCACCAGCAACAGCGCGGCGACGATAAACCCCCACGCCGCCATGGTGATCGGATTGGTGGGGGATCGAGGCGGCCGGCTGATAACCGAAATTGGCGACGTAGATGGCCTGCGCGATGGCAATCCAGATCGCGAAGATGACCAGCAGCAGGAAACCGAGAGCGGCAATGGCATCGCGCGACGGCGAATGCAGCACGTCCAAGGTATCCTCCCAGGAAATGTCGAGACCCTGCTCGCGCCGCCGGCTCAGCTCGTAAAAGCCGATCGCCGCGAAGGGGCCAACGAGCGCGAAGCCCGCGGCAAGCGGAAACAACAACGGCAAGAGGGCGTAACCTAAAATCGCCCGTGCCAGGACGAGACCAACGATCGGATAAATCAAGCACAGGAAGACGGCATGCGTCGGTATGGCGGAAAAATCGGCAAGCCCGCGGGTGAGCGCGTCTTTGAGGTCTGCGAGGCCGATGGTGCGAATTACCGGACGCGCGCGGATCGTATCCGCGCCCATGAGAACGTGTAGCTGCGCCATGGTCGTTACCTCCCGAGCAACGAGGGTCGCGCTGGCGTTCATCGATCGTGCCGCGCCGCGACCCGGGATTATGTTAATACTGCCAGAGAAAACTTGTTCGGCACAATGCTGTGAGTTCGGAAAACGAGGAGAGTATTATGGTTCGCTTGCCCGCTATTCGATATGGGCGCTGCCGGCGGGCGGGGTTCTCACGCGCCTGACCCAACAGCGAGTTGCCTGACGGAGGCCTTCATGCCGCGCGATATCGTCCGCCGAGCCCAAGCCTTTCCTGCCGCCAGCGTGGTCGGCCTCGCGTTGGGCGCAGTCGCGTTCGGAGCCGTAGCTGTCGGGGCGCTGGCGATCGGCCGGCTTGCGCTCGGCCGCGTGACCGTCAAGCGGGCCCGTTTTCAAGCTCTCGAAGTGGACGAACTGACGGTTCGCAAGTTGCGGGTGCGCGAGCAGGAGATTCTGCCCCCGCGCGCTTGATCACTCCTGCGCTCGTGTACGAGGAGCCTTCGCAGAACCGACACGATTCAACATTAGAAGAAACGGCGGCCAATATTGGAGTACCGCATGGCAAAGCTCACGCTTTATCACGCCGCCCCGTCGCGCTCCTCGATCACGCGCTGGATGCTGGAGGAGATCGGCGAACCGTACGACATCCATCTCTTGAGCCTGAGCAAGGGCGAGAACCGCGCGGGGGACTATCTCGCGGTGAACCCGATGGGCAAAGTGCCTGCGCTCAAGCACGGAGATACCGTTATCACTGAGGCGGCGGCGATCTGCGCCTATCTCGCCGACGAATTTCCCCGCGCCACGCTCAACGTGCCGATCGGGACCCCGCGCCGCGGCGTCTATCTCAAGTGGCTCTTCTTCGGTCCGACCTGCATCGAGGCGGCGATGATAGATCGTGCCAACCCGCGCAAGGAGGAGCCGCGGCGCGCCATGCTCGGCTATGGGGATTTCGGCACGGTGATGGATGTGACCGCCAAGGTGGTCGCGAACGGTCTACACCTCATGGGCGAGCAGTTCACAGCCGCGGACGTCGTAGTTGGCTCCACGCTGCGTTGGGGCATGATGTTCAAGCTTGTGCCGGAGCGGCCCGAGTTCACCGCCTATGTCGCACGGCTCGCAGCGCGCCCGGCGCTGCAGCGCGCTGAAGCCAAGGACAAGGAACTCGCCGCGGCATGATGTGAGTCTCGAGAGCGCTGGAGGTGGCGAGGCACAAGGTGCGCGGTGCACGCGGGCCTACGCATCCGCGTGCCGGGATGGAGGATGTGCGCAATCCAGGCTACCGTTGCGGCCAATGATCCTGGCGTTGCGCATTCTCTATTTCGAGGATCTCTCGGTCGGTATGACCGAGGCCTTGTCAAAAACGATCGCGTCCTCCGATGTTGTTGGGTTCGCGCAATTGACCGGTGATCGCAATCCCATCCATCTGTCCGAGCATTTCGCCGCCAAAACCCAGTTCGGCAGAAGGATCGCCCACGGCCTCTACACCGCGAGTCTGATCTCGGCCGTGCTGGGCACGCGCCTTCCCGGTCCAGGTGCCGTCTACATCTCCCAGACGCTCAACTTCCGCGCCCCGGTCAGGATCGGCGATCGGGTCGACGTGACCGTGACGGTGGCGGAGCTCATCCCTGCGCGCCAGCGCGCGCGGCTCGCTTGCAGCTGCAAGGTTGGCGACGAGATCGTGCTCGATGGCGAGGCGTGGGGGAAGGTGCCGTCCGCCGCCAAATCGAAGCGCCCGCTGCCGCGGGTCTGAAGGGCTATTCCGCCGCCTCCGTGCGAGGCCTGCGTTTGGCGTCGCGCCGCGCCAGCACCGGCGCCAGAAATTGGCCGGTATAGCTGCGTTTCATCTTGGCGATATCCTCCGGCGTGCCGGCGGCAACGATCTCGCCCCCGCCGTCGCCGCCTTCGGGACCGAGATCGATGATCCAGTCAGCGGTCTTGATCACTTCGAGATTGTGCTCGATCACGACAACCGTATTGCCCTGCTCGACCAACTCGTGCAGCACCTCGAGCAGCTTTTTCACATCGTGGAAGTGCAGCCCCGTCGTCGGCTCGTCCAGGATGTAGAGCGTGCGCCCGGTGGCGCGCTTTGAGAGTTCCTTGGCGAGCTTGACCCGTTGCGCCTCGCCGCCCGAGAGCGTGGTGGCCTGCTGGCCCACATGGATATAATCCAGGCCGACGCGGTGCAGCAACTCAAGCACGTTACGCACGCGCGGCACCGCCTTGAAGAACTCCAGCGCCTCCTCGACCGTCATATCGAGGATATCCGCGATCGACTTGCCCTTGAACAGCACCTCCAGGGTCTCGCGGTTGTACCGCTTGCCCTTGCAGACGTCGCAGGTGACGTAGACGTCGGGTAGAAAGTGCATCTCGATCTTGATCACGCCGTCGCCCTGGCATGCTTCGCAGCGACCGCCCTTGACGTTGAAGGAGAAGCGGCCGGGCTCATATCCGCGCGCCTTCGCCTCGGGCAGGCCCGCGAACCACTCGCGGATCGGGGTGAACGCCCCGGTATAGGTCGCCGGATTGCTGCGCGGCGTGCGGCCGATGGGCGACTGGTCGATGTCGATCACCTTATCCAGATGCTCCAGTCCCTCAATGCGGTCGTGTGGCGCGGGGGCCTCGGAGGCGCCATTGAGCTTGCGCGCGATCGCCTTGTATACCGTGTCCACCAGCAACGTCGACTTGCCGCCGCCGGACACGCCGGTGACGCAGGTGAACAGGCCGAGCGGGATTTCGGCCGTGACGTGCTTGAGATTATTGCCGCGCGCGTTAACGAGAGTGAGGGTCCGGCGCGCGTTTCTGGGCCGGCGCTCGGGCATGGCGACCGCCATCTCGCCGGACAGATATTTGCCGGTCAGCGAGCCTGGCGTCGCGATCAGATCCTCGACCGTACCCTGCGCGACGATATGTCCGCCGTGAATGCCGGCGCCGGGGCCGATGTCGAGCACGTGATCCGCGGTGCGGATGGCATCCTCGTCGTGCTCCACCACGATCACCGTGTTGCCTAGATCACGGAGACGTTTGAGGGTCTCGAGCAGCCGCGCATTGTCGCGCTGGTGCAGCCCGATTGAAGGCTCGTCGAGCACATAGAGCACGCCGGTGAGCCCGGAGCCGATCTGAGAGGCGAGACGAATGCGTTGGCTTTCGCCCCCCGACAGCGTGCCGGAGGCGCGCGCCAGCGTGAGGTATTCGAGCCCGACATCGACCAGGAATCTGAGCCGCTCGCGGATTTCCTTGAGCACTCGCACCGCGATCTCGTTCTGCTTGGCGCTCAGCGCCTGTGGCAACTGCGTGAACCATTCGCCAGCACGCTTTACCGACATGTCCGCGACCTCGCCGATGTGCAAGCCGCCGACCTTCACGCACAGCGCCTCGGGTTTGAGTCGGTAGCCGTTGCACGCGGCGCAAGGAATGTCGGTGAAATATTTCCCCATTTCCTCGCGCGCCCAGTCGCTCTCGGTCTCCCGCCAGCGCCGCTCGAGGTTGGTCACAACGCCCTCGAACGGCTTTTTGGTCTCGTAGGAGCGCAGCCCGTCGTCGTAGACGAACCGGATCGCATCCTCTCCCGAGCCGTAGAGGATCGCGTCCTGTGTTTTCTTGGGCAGCTCCTTCCATTTGCTGTCGAGGCCGAATTTGTAGTGCTTGCCGAGCGCGAGCAGCGTCTGGATGTAGTAGGGCGAGCTCGATTTCGCCCACGGCGCGATCGCCCCGCCGCGCAAGGTCTTGTCGCGGTCGGGAATGACGAGATCGGGATCGATGTGCTGTTCGACGCCAAGCCCCCCGCAGGCCGGACAGGCGCCGAACGGGTTGTTAAAGGAGAATAGCCGCGGCTCGATCTCCGGAATGGTGAAACCCGATACGGGGCAGGCGAATTTTTCCGAGAAGATGAGGCGCTGCGGCCCGCTCTGGTCGTGGATTTTCGCTGTCTTTCGTTCGGCTGCCGCGTGCTCGGTGCCTGCGGCACCGTCTGCGAACTCCGCCACGGCGAGTCCGTCGGCGAGCTTGAGCGCTGTCTCGAGGGAATCCGCGAGGCGGGTTGCGAGGTCGGGCCGCACGACCACGCGATCCACGACCACGTCGATATCGTGCTTGAACTTCTTGTCGAGCGCGGGCGCCTCGGCGATCTCGTAGAATTTGCCGTCGATCTTCATCCGCTGGAACCCGCGCTTCATGTAATCGGCAAGCTCCTTGCGGTACTCGCCCTTGCGCCCGCGCACGACCGGGGCGAGCAGATAAAGCCGCGTGCCCTGCGGCAGCGCCATGATCCGGTCGACCATCTGTGACACTGTCTGGCTTTCGATCGGCAGCCCGGTAGCCGGCGAATAGGGCACGCCCACCCGCGCCCAAAGCAGCCGCATATAGTCGTAGATCTCGGTGACAGTACCGACGGTCGAGCGCGGATTTCGTGAGGTGGTCTTCTGTTCGATCGAGATAGCGGGCGAGAGGCCGTCGATCTGGTCGACGTCCGGCTTCTGCATCATCTCCAGGAATTGGCGGGCATAGGCGGAAAGCGATTCGACATAACGGCGCTGGCCTTCGGCGTAGATGGTATCGAAGGCCAGCGAGGATTTGCCGGAACCGGAGAGGCCAGTGAACACCACCAGCCGATCACGCGGGATCTCGAGATCGATGTTCTTGAGATTGTGTTCGCGCGCGCCGCGGATGGCGATGACGCGTGCGCCTTCAGTCGATGCTTGGTGGCGGCTCTGGTCGAAAAGCTCGTTCATGCGGTCCGTGGGCGCGATCATATCGGCGAGGCCAAGGCGGTCACATCGGCGAGGGCAAGGAGCCCGCCAGTGTGTGGAGGTGCAAGGCCCCTTGCTTTCGGGCAGCTGTGGACAAGGTCTCGAGGCGGCCTGAAAGGCCGCTTGAGCCCTGTGCCGCGTGGCGGAGGCCTGAGGCGCGAAAATTCATGCCGAGCCATTTGCATTTGCCGGTGTTTAGTGTTAGAACAAATCAGGAACATTGTCTGCATGGCTCGGCCCGCCGCTGTGGAAAAGCCTGATGGCGCGGGCGAGGGCGGCGACTTGGTCCCGCGCTTGGGATTAGGCTGCCGTGGACAAACACATCAGCAGGAGAACGTCATGGCCGGTAGCGTCAATAAAGTGATCCTGGTCGGCAATCTCGGCAAAGATCCTGAGATCCGGCGCACGCAAGATGGCCGACCGGTCGCCAATTTGAGCGTGGCGACCTCGGACACATGGCGCGACAAGGCTACCGGCGAGCGCCGCGAGCGCACCGAGTGGCACCGCGTGGTCATCTTCAACGAGGGGCTTTGCCGGGTCGCCGAGCAATATTTGAAGAAGGGCTCGAAGGTCTATCTCGAGGGGCAACTGCAGACGCGCAAGTGGCAGGACCAATCGGGCCAGGACAAGTATACCACCGAAGTCGTGCTGCAGAACTTCAATTCGCAGCTCACCATGCTCGACCGGGCGGGCGATCGCACCGGCGGTGAGTTGGGCTCCGAGGAAGATGAATTCGGTTCCGCCGGTCCTTCTGCGCGCGAGAAGAAGCAGCCGGCCCTGGCCGGCGCCGGCAAGCGCGGTGACATGGACGACGAGATTCCGTTTTGACGCACGCGGCGCGAGCTCAGTCCCCGCTCTGGCGGCCCAATTCAGGCAGTCGCGCAAGCCCGGTGTGCGGTGAGGCGGAGAGCCGACCGTGTCGCTCGCGCCCCTGCTGAACGCCGCTCCGACAACCCAGCTGCATGCGTTTGCCGCCTTGGCCGCCTTCGGGCTCGGTGCGGTCCAACTCGCCGCGCCCAAAGGTACGCTTCCCCATCGCACCATCGGCTGGATTTGGGTCGCGCTTATGGTGACGGTGGCGGCAACCTCGTTCTTTATCCACGACCTGCACATCTGGGGGCGGTGGAGCCCGATCCATCTGCTCACAATCTTGACATTGGCTACGCTGCCGCTCGCGGTCGTGCATGCCCGGCGACATCGCGTCGAGAGGCACCGCAACGCCATGATCTCGATCTTCATCGGTGCGCTCGTGGTCGCTGGCCTTTTCACACTGCTGCCCGGCCGCATCATGCATGCGGTGGTGTTCGGCCACTAAAGGCGCACCAAAAAGCCCAGCAATGTGAGGCCCTGATCGGCTGCCACGACTTGACGATAAGTAGCTGACTCACCATCTAAAAATGGCCCTGCCGCCAGCGCGTTTTTGGGTAGCGCCTGGCAGCTGAATCAGCTAAGCACAAAGCCTTATCGACAGGATTTTCCCTTGGCCGACGACAACGACCAGCAGCCGGAAGCACCCGGCCCGTCCGATATTCGCCCGATCTCCATCACCGAGGAGATGAAGCGCAGCTACCTCGATTACGCCATGAGCGTGATCGTGGCGCGCGCGCTGCCGGATGCGCGCGATGGCCTCAAGCCGGTGCATCGGCGCATCCTTTTTTCGATGCACGAGAACGGGCACACGCCCGACAAGAAATACGTGAAGTCCGCGCGCGTCGTCGGCGATGTGATGGGCAAATACCACCCGCACGGGGACCAGGCGATCTACGACGCGCTGGTGCGCATGGCGCAGGATTTCTCCATGCGTCTGCCGCTTATCGACGGGCAGGGCAACTTTGGCTCGGTCGACGGCGATCCGCCCGCGGCCATGCGATACACGGAATGCCGTCTGGCGAGAGCGGCCATGGAGCTGCTCGACGATATCGACAAGGAGACGGTTGATTTCCAACCGAACTATGACGGCAACGAGAAAGAACCGGTGGTTCTGCCGGCGCGGTTCCCGAACCTTCTGGTCAATGGCGCAGGCGGCATCGCAGTCGGCATGGCGACCAACATTCCGCCGCACAATCTGGGGGAGGTGATCGATGCCTGCATCGCGCTCATCGAAAATCCTGGCCTGGGCATCGAGGAACTGATCGGCATCATTCCCGGCCCCGACTTCCCGACCGGCGGTATCATTCTCGGTCATTCGGGCATTCGCGCCGCTTACACCCAAGGCCGCGGCTCGATTGTCATGCGGGGCAAGGTGGAGATCGAGACGCTGCGTGGCGACCGCGAGGCGATCATCGTCAGCGAGATTCCTTACCAGGTGAACAAGGCAGCGATGGTCGAGCGCATTGGGGAATTATGGCGGGAGAAAAAAATCGACGGCATAGCGGCCCTGCGCGACGAATCCGACCGCGACGGCTATCGCGTCGTGATCGAGATCAGGCGCGACGCCATGGCCGATATCGTGCTCAACCAGCTCTATCGATACACGCCGCTGCAGTCGACCTTCGGCGCCAACGTGGTCGCGCTCGAGGGCGGCCGCCCGCAGGTCATGAATCTCAAGGACCTGCTCACCTCCTTCATCGCCTTCCGCGAGGAGGTGATTTCCCGGCGCACGAAATATTTGCTCGGCAAGGCGCGCGATCGCGCGCATGTGCTGGTCGGGCTGGCCATTGCGGTCAGCAATATCGACCAGGTGATTAAGCTCATTCGCGGCTCGAACGACGCCAACACCGCGCGAGAGACCTTGATGGCGCGCGATTGGCCGGCGCGTGACGTGGAGGCCATGATCACGTTGATCGACGATCCGCGCCACAAGGTGTCGAAGACAGGCACGTACAAACTCTCGGCCGAGCAGGCCAAAGCCATCCTCGACCTGCGCCTGCAGCGCCTGACCGCGCTCGGACGCGACGAGATCAAGGCCGAGCTCGACAAGCTGGCCGAGGAGATCGCCGACTATCTCGAGATTTTGCGCTCGCGTGCGCGCATCCAGAGTATCGTGAAGGACGAACTCAGGGCCGCGCGTGAGAAGTTTGCCACCCCGCGCCGCACGGTCATCCTCGAGCAGGAAGGCGAAGTCGAGGAAGAAGATCTCATTCACCGCGAGGACATGGTGGTCACCGTCTCGCACCTGGGCTACGTCAAGCGCGTGCCGCTGTCGACCTATCGGGCGCAACGTCGCGGGGGCAAGGGGCGCGCCGGCATGCAGACGCGCGAGGAGGACTTCGTCTCGCGTCTGTTCGTGGCCTCGACCCATACCCCGGTGCTGTTCTTCTCCTCGCTCGGACGAGTCTACAAGGAGAAGGTCTGGCGGTTGCCGCAGGCGGCACCACAGGCGCGAGGCAAGGCGCTGATTAACATTCTGCCGCTGCAGCAGGACGAGCGCATCACGACCATAATGCCCTTGCCCGAGGACGAGGCCAAATGGGCCGGTCTCCAACTGATGTTTGCCACGACGAACGGCATCGTTCGGAAAATAGCGCTCGATCACTATGTCGACGTTCGCCCCTCAGGCATTAAGGCCATCAAATTGGAAGATGGCGACTCGATTGCGAGTGTTGAACTTTGCAGTGATCACGATGACATCCTTCTAACAACCCGAGAAGGTCAATGCATACGGTTTCCCGCCAATAAAACTTCTTTGAAGAAGGGTCGCGATACAATTGGCGATATTGGAATAAGATTGGCCGCCGAAGACAAAGTTATTTCGATGTCGATCCTGCGCCATGTTCACGCCAGCGCAGAGGAGCGCGTGGCATATCTTAAGCGCGCCAGCGCCGTGCGTCGCGGAATTACTGGCGAAGCGGAGGAGATTGCGCCAGATGTGGAGGAGGCGACGGGCGCCATCGAACTAGGGGAGCGGCGGTACGTGGAAATGTCGGCGGCTGAGCAGTTCGTACTCACGGTCTCCGAGCGCGGCTACGGCAAGCGCACATCGTCCTACGAATACCGTACCACCGGCCGCGGCGGCAAAGGGATTGTCGCCATGGCGGTAACCGGCAAGACCGGGCCTGTGGTCGCCTCGTTCCCGGTCGAGGACGAGGACCAGATCATGCTGGTCACCGACGGCGGCCAGCTCATCCGCACGCGCGTCGAGGGCATCCGCATTGCCGGACGCTCGACTCAGGGCGTGATCGTGTTCGATACCGCGGAAGGCGAGCGCGTGGTCTCGGTCGAGCGCATCAGCGAGGACGGCGAGCAAAACGGTGCCTAACACTGCGGCTCTCGCCGGCTCGCGGCTTGGCGGAAGAAGGCCGGTGTTCAATCCGCCTTGAGCCCGAGGGCCGTCACGATCGGCGCCCATTTGCCGATGTCGCTCTTGATCAGCTCGGTGAAGTCCTGCGGTGTCCCGCCCAACGGCTGATTGCTGAGCTTGGCGAGCGCGGATCTAAGCTTCGGCGATTCGAGACCCTCGTTGACTTGGGCGTTGATCCTCTCGATCGCCCCGCGCGGCGTGCGCGCTGGCGCTAAGAGCCCGGTCCAACTGGTCGAGACAAAGCCGGCAAATCCGCTCTCGACCATTGTCGGCAGGTCCGGCAGCTCCGCGATGCGTTTGGCGCTGGTCGTGGCGAGCGCGCGAAGCTTGCCGCCTCGAATAAGTGGCAGCAGCACGCTCGTGCCCTCGAATGTCATCTGCACCTGACCTGCGAGCAGGTCGTTGATGGAAGGCCCGCCGCCTCGGTAGGGGACGTGTACGATATCGATCGAAGCCGCTGACTTGAACCATTCGCCGATCAAATGCGGCAGCACGCCGATACCGCCCGAGGAGAAGTTTACCTTTCCGGGATTGGCCTTCGCGTAGGCGACGAGCTCTTGCACCGAATTCACAGGGAGCAACGGGTGTACGACCAGGAGGTTCGAACTCTGCGCGACCAGAACGATCGGATCATAGCTGGCGAGCGGATCGTAGCCGGCATTCTTCTGCAGGATGGGTGCGAGCACGAGCCCGCTCGCGCTGGAATAGAGTAGCGTGTAGCCGTCAGGCTCGGCCTGTGCCGCTTCCTTCGAGCCGATCGTGTTGCCGGCGCCCGGCCGATTGTCGATGACCACGGCTTGTCCGAGGGACGAGGCCAGATAATTGCCAACGAGCCGGGTGATCACGTCCACCGGCCCGCCGGCAGGCGTCGGAACGATGATCTTGATCGGCCGCGTTGGGAAAGCTTCGGGAGACGCCGCGACAACGCTGCCGAGCGAGAGGCCCAGCGCGGCGAGGGCTGCCGCTAAAATGCGTAGACCACTCATTTGTCCTCTGTGTTTCGACGCTTTATGATTGCTCTCGTGGAGCGCGCGCGGCGAGCAGCTGCGCCCGATCTAGAGAGGGTCCAAGCCTCGCGCCAGAGCACGCTCCAAGGAGAAGGAACCTTCTGCCCTGCGTCAGCGTTGGCAGCTTTCGGCAAACAGTTTTGTCGCGTGTTCCGAGCTAGGCCAATCCGAGATGTCCGTTCCCGACGACGAAGAGAAAAAGCAGAACGTTGTTCGTTTGGGGACGGAGACCCTGTTTGCTATCGCCGAACAACTTCGCCGAATGTATGACGCTGATCTTCGCACCAAGCCTTCGGAGAAGCTGGAGCGGCTGATGCGACGCATCGAACGGGGCGAAGACGTTCCTTAGACAACAGACAAGCCGCCATCACAGGACGTCAACATTTTCACCTCTGATGCGCGTCGTCGATTTTGGCCGGATGCGTCCGATCGAGACGCAGAATCTGCTCATGTCCAGCAGCGAGATTGATGCTGTTCGCGAATTACTGCGCTCAAAGCCCAGGCCGGCCGGCTTTGCCGAACGACGCGAACGGCTGGACGCCATTGGCTCGATTTCTCCCGTTGCCGGCGATATCAGGCTGGAGCCGACCCGTGCGAACGGGGTTCCCGCCGAATGGTCGCTGGCGCCCGGCAGCGATCCCTCGAACGTGCTCCTGTTCTTTCATGGCGGCGGCTATTGCTCAGGCTCGATCGTCAGCCACCGCGGCATGGTGACTGAGGCCGGACGCGCGGCCGGCGCGCGTACGCTCGCGGTGGAATATCGGCTCGCGCCCGAGCACCCATTCCCTGCCGCAATCGAAGATGCACGTGCGACCTACCGTTTCCTCCTGGATCGGCGGATTGCCCCGTCCAAGATAGCGATCGGCGGCGACAGCGCGGGTGGGGGCCTCACGCTGGCGCTTATGATAGCTCTGCGTGATGCCGGACAACTGCTGCCTGGCTGCGCCTGGCTGGTATCGCCTTGGGTCGACCTGCAGATGACCGGGGCAAGCCTTGCGGACAAGGCCAACGTGGATCCGCTGATTTCGAGGCCGTACCTCGAGGAGCTGGCCTCCGCCTATCTCGCGGGCACCGATCCGGCGCATCCGTTGGTCTCGCCCCTTCATGCGGATCTCGCCGGTTTTCCCCCCTTGCTTGTGCAGGTCGGCTCAGCTGAGACGCTGCTCGACGATGCTGTGCGTATCGCGCGGCGGGCGGGGACGGCTGACGTGCGGGTCAGGCTCGAGATTTGGCCCCACATGATTCACGCTTGGCACCTCTGGGCCGCCCAGCTGGAGGATGCTCGCCGCGCAATCGGGTCGGCCGGTGCTTTCATTCGCGCGCAACTGCGGCGCTCGAGCGAAGCGCCGTGAAACTCGTAGCTCCCTCGTGGGAGTATTGCCACAGCGCGACGCCGAGCGTGCCGGCTCAATGCGCACCTGCCTGCTCCAGGATCCGTGCAATCTGCGAATAGCCGCGGGTTCGGGCATGTTGCAGCGGTGTCGTGCCGTGGCGGTCGGGCAACGTGACGTCGGCGCCGGCTTTGACCAATGCCTCGACCGTTGCCGTGTGGTTGTGGCCCCCGTTGCCGAGCACGACCGCCTCTAACAAGGCGGTTCGGCCGAGATCATTGACGTGGTTGAGCGGCGCTTTCGCCGCGATGAGAGCCCGCACGATCTCGACGTGCCCGCGATGGGCGGCGGCGATCAGCGCAGTGTCGTTATAGTGGCTGGTGATGGCGCGTGCGTTGCCACCGCCGCTATCATGAGAATGTCGTAGCGCTCGGCATCGAGCGCATTCGCATTGGCGCCCAGCCGCAGGAGCGCGCGCGCCGCGCCGTGTTGGCGTAGGAACGCGGCGACGTGCAGAGGCGTGCGGCTGTTGGCATCTTGAACATTCGGCTTTTCGCCTTCACGGATCAGCCGTTGGATTTCCGCGACCTCGCCGCGCGCGGCGGCATCGTGGAGTCCGGCGTAGACACGCAGCTCCCGTTCGCTTGGTGGTCTTTGTGCGAAGCTCGCTGTGCCGCCAAACTGGATCGCGCCAAGGAGGATCAGCGCAAGACAGGAAGGGCTTCGTGTCATGGCTAAATGGGTCCTTCGGTCGACTCACCGTCGGTAATCTTGCCGACCAACGATATCACAGCCACTTCGACACGCCTCAATTCGGCATGCGTAGCACCGGCTTGATCGTCGTCCCGTTCGAAGAGTCCTGCGCCGCGCGATTGATCTCACCGAGCGGATAGAACGTCATCATCCGGTCGACCGGCATTTTCCCTTGCATGAGGAAGTCGACGAGCCGGGGGATGAATTCTTGCGGCCGACTTTCGCCCTGGATCACGCCGCGCACCACGCGGCCGAACTGTAAAAATGGCATTTCGAATGAGACCTCCGTCCCGCGCCGCGCGCTCCCGAGAAGAACGCAGGTGCCAGCGGCCATCAGCGCCTCGACCGCTTCGCGCAAAACCGCGGGCTGCGCCGACGTCTCAAGCGAGAAGCGCACGCCCTCGCCGGTGATCCTGCGGATCTCCCCGACCACGTCGGTGCGTCCCCTGTGGTTGATCACGTGCGTGGCACCCAGGGCCTGCGCGAGCGCGAGCCGCGCCTCGTGCACGTCGACGGCGATGATTGGCTCGCATCCGGCTATTCTGGCCGCCATCAGCCCGGCTAACCCGACGGCGCCCACTCCGAATACGGCGAACGAATCTCCCGGTTCAGGCCGCATCGAATTAAGGACTGCACCGGCGCCCGTTTGTCCGCTGCAGGCGAATGGTCCGAGAAAGTCCAGCGGGGCATCTTTCCTGACTTTCACCATGTAGCGTTCGTTGGCGATGGCGTGGGTCGCGAAGGAGGATTGCTGGAAGAAGGCGCCGTAAACCGGAACGCCATCCTTGCTCATGAGCGCGGAGCCGTCGGGGCGCGTGCCGCGCGTCTTCAGTTCCACACTTTTCATGCAGTGGAATGGCATATCCCGGCGGCAATTCGGGCAAGAGCCGCACCAGGGGAACGAGATGACGACATGATCGCCCGGCGCGAATTTTTTGACGCCGGTGCCGACGGCCTCCACTACTCCTGCGCCTTCGTGGCCGTATACCGCAGGATAAGGCATGTTGTAGTAACCGTCGCGGCCGTGCAGGTCGGTCTGGCACATGCCGCTTGCCACGATCCTCACCAATGCCTCGTCCGGCCGTGGATCGGTGAGTACCACCTTCTCGATCGTGAAGGCGCCGAACTTTTCGCGCACCACGGCAGCGGTGATTTCCATGACACGTTGAGGTGCTGTTGCGCAGGAGGTGGACGATACTAGCGTCTGGCGCAGGTTCGGAGACAACAAGCCGGCGAGGGCGGCGGCAATCCGATGCATCATTTATTCGCAATCCGGCACCGCGGATGGGATCCGCTAGGGCCGGAGGAAGTGCGCAAGCCTACGCAAGCTCAGAGTTCTGATTCACGAAGGCTCGCAAGCGCATGAGGAAGAACAAGGTTTTGTGGGTCCGCGGCCCCATGGCCGGGCGCCGCGGCCGCCTCCCACGACCTTGGCATGCGCCAGCACCCAATGCGCTGGCGCCGACCTTGCGGGCCCCCGGAGCGCACGCTAGACCGCCCTCATGCCGCGCACCGCGCTTTTCCCGGGGTCGTTCGATCCCGTCACCAGTGGGCATCTCGACGTCGTGCGCCAAGCCGCCAGGCTCGCCGATCGGCTGGTCCTCGCGATCGGCACCCATCCCGGGAAGGCGCCCTTGTTCACGGCCGCAGAGCGGCGTGCGATGGTTGACGAGACCTGCGGTGCACTTGCGCGCGCGAGCGGCTGCGATTTCGCTTGCATCACGTTCGCCGATCTCGTTGTCGCCGCGGCGCAGCGCGAGGGCGCGACGCTCCTGATCCGCGGGCTGCGCAGCGCCAGCGATTTCGATTATGAGATGGAAATGGCGGGCATGAACGCGGCCATGGCGCCCGCCACACTAGTGCGGCAGATCGCATCCATGGGCGGCGACGTCTCGCCGTTCGTTCCGCCGGCGGTCGCCGCCCGCCTGAAAGCAAAGTTCGCCGGCACGTCCGGCCGTTGAGCCCCGGGAGAGTCCATGATCCGCCTGCTCGCAGCTTTGGCCGTTCTGATCTGTGCGGCGCCCGCCCTCGCGCAACCACTGGCAGCTGGCGCCGATCCGCAGAACACAATCCTGATCGATACCAAATACGGGCGCATCGTCATTAAGCTGCGCAACGACATCGCCCCCAAGCACGTCGAGCGCATCAAATTGCTGGCGCGCGAGAAGTATTACGATAACGTACCGTTCCATCGGGTTATCGCCGGATTCATGGCGCAGACCGGCGACGGGACACGCGGCGACGGCACCGGAGGCTCGAAATATCCCAATCTGCCCGCCGAATTTTCCAATGTGCCGTTCAAGCGCGGTACGGTGGGCATGGCCCGCGCCAACGATCCGAATTCGGCGAATTCACAGTTCTTCATCATGTATGCCGACGGCGCCTTCCTCAACGGCAAGTACACGGTCGTCGGGGAAGTGCTGTCCGGCATGGAAGTGGTCGACAAGATCAAGAAGGGCGAGCCGGTGGTCGATCCCGACCGCATGATTCGTGTGCAGGTCGCCGCCGACGCAAAATGACGAGGAGAATCGGCGCGTGCGGCCATTCGCAGGCCGGCCGATCGTCATTGCCATTTGTCGGCATTCGGGACCAGCCGTGATCAACTGGCTGCGTGTCATGGCGGGGACGCTGGCGTTCGTTTCGCTGGTGGGGGAGGCGGTCGCGCAAGGACCTCAACTGCCGCTCAATACGCTCAACGAGCTCAGTGCCGCGCTGCGGACCTGCTGGATTCCTCCACCCATCGACCAGTCGCGCGCGGGCATGCAGATCACGGTGCGGATGAGCTTCCGCCGTAACGGCGAACTCTTCGGGCACCCGAGGATCACATTCGAGTCCACCGGCGCGTCGGATGATGAACGGCTGGCCTATCGCATTGCGGTGGCTAAGATGATCAAACGTTGTGCGCCCCTGCCGCTCAGCGATGCCCTTGGGAACGCACTGGCGGGCCGGCCGTTCACCATTCGGTTGATCGACGATCGCAAGCTCAGACAAGCAGAGAATGTCCCATGATGGATACCGAGAACACGCTCACGCTTGAAACCACTAAGGGCAAGGTCGTCATTCTGATGCGTCCGGATCTCGCGCCCGGCCATGTCGCACGCATCAAAGAGTTGGTGCGCCAGGGCTTTTATGACGGCGTCGTGTTTCATCGCGTCATCGATGGCTTCATGGCGCAGACCGGCTGCCCGCATGGCACTGGCACCGGCGGCTCCGGCAAAAAGCTCAAGGCGGAGTTCAACAAAGAGCCGCACCGCCGGGGCACCGTCTCGATGGCGCGCGCGCAATCCCCAGATTCCGGCGACAGTCAATTCTTCATCTGCTTTGCTGATGCGCCTTTTCTCAATGGCAAATACACCGTCTGGGGACAGGTGACCGAAGGCATGGCAAACGTCGACAAGATCAAGCGCGGCGAGCCCGTTGTCGAGCCCGACCGAATTATCTCCGCCAAAATGGGTGCAGATGGATGATCGTGTGAGCCGCCTTCGCGCGGCGATTGCTTTGAAACGCGAGCTGTGATCGGTGCCGTTTCATCGCGTAGAAGAGAAATCAAACTAGTGCGTTGCCCTGCGCGCGCAGCTCGGCCTCGCACACCCACGCCTCTTTCGCGAACCATTCATGCTCGGTTCGGCAGATTGGGCAGTGGACCCGCGCGAAGAAGACCGGCATCGACTCGAAGCTCTTGCGATCGGTGACCAAACCGGTAGGGATGTCCCGTCCGGTCTGCGGACATCTCACCATGACGGCGCCCATTGGCCTCTCCTGCCTTCTTTCATTGTGCGCATCAGATACGCCACTCCTGTGAAAATCATTTGACGCAACCGCGACAAAGCAGGGGAATTTCGAAACCCTCAAATGCGTCATTTGGGCGGACGCGATAACTCCATCTGGGAATTTGTACCTGCTCGGAACAGGTCGGACGCGAGTGCGTTGATAATCTCCATTCGGCGGAAGCCGTTGCCGCACTGGTATGTATCTACGGCCCGGACAAAGCCCGGCCGTCGGTTCCGTAGTGCGGCTTGGCCCAGGCGATGACCTGCCGCGCGGGCCCTTGTATGAAGGGCCATGCGCACCGCCCTGTTCGATTTTGAACTGCCGTCCGACCGCATTGCCTTACGTCCCGTTTCGCCGCGGGATGCGGCGCGGCTGCTAGTCGTGCGTCCAGGCTCGACGCCGGAGCTCGATGACCGCAGCGTGCGCGATCTGCCCGACCTGCTGCGCGCCGGTGACGCGCTTGTGGTCAACGATACTAAGGTCATTGCGGCTCGCCTGCGCGGGCGTCGCATCGGCCGCGGCGCAATGGAGCCCGCCATCGAGGCGACGCTGCACCAGCGCCTCGATGGCTCGCGCTGGCGCGCCTTCGTAAAACCCGCCAAGCGGCTGGCGGCCGGCGACGTGGTGCGCTTCGGGGACGAGGGCAAGGTCTGCTTCCTCGGCCAGCTCGATGCCACCGTCGAAGCTAAAGGCGAAGACGGGGAAGTCACGCTCGCGTTTGCATTTCATGGGCCCGTTCTGGACCAGGCGGTCGATGAGCGCGGCGCCATGCCGCTGCCGCCCTACATCCGGCGCCCGCCCGACGAGCGCGATCGGGCTGACTACCAGACGATATTCGCTCAGGCGGAGGGCTCTGTCGCGGCACCCACGGCGGGACTGCACTTCACCGATGCGCTCACGTCGCGCCTGATCGCGCGGGGAATCATTCTGTACAAGGTAACGCTGCACGTCGGCGCCGGGACATTCCTTCCGGTCAAGGTCGCCGATACCGCTGCGCATCGCGTGCACTCGGAGCAGGGAAGCGTCGCTGCTGAGACCGCGGCGGCGCTGAACCGCCTGCGGCAGGCAGGGGGACGTATTGTCGCCGTGGGTTCGACCTCGCTGCGCCTGTTGGAGACCGCCAGCGACGAGGATGGGGTCATCCGCCCGTTTCACGGCGAGACCGCCTTGTTCATCACGCCAGGCTACCGGTTCCGCGCGGTCGACGTGATGCTCACCAATTTCCACCTGCCGCGCTCGACCTTGTTCATGCTGGTGGCGGCGCTTTGCGGGCTCGACGTCATGAAGCGCGCCTATGCGCACGCGATCGGCGAAGGGTACCGATTCTATTCCTACGGCGATGCCTGCCTGCTGTTCCGGCCATAAGCGCGGGCGGGGCCGCAGACAAGAACGCGGTCCACTCGGCTAAGATATATCGATGGCCGACGCCTTCTCGTTTCGATTGCTCGCGACCGACGGTGCTGCCCGCCGCGGCGAGATCGCGACTGCGCACGGCACCGTCGCCACACCGGCGTTCTTGCCGGTCGGCACCCAGGCAACCGTGAAAGGTCTTGCGCCCGAGGCGTTGCGCGCCAACGGGACCGAGATCGTGCTCGCCAACACGTATCACCTGATGTTGCGGCCCGGTGCCGAGCGCATCGCGGCACTCGGCGGCCTGCACCGATTCATGAATTGGATGCGCGCGATTTTGACCGATTCCGGCGGCTTTCAGGTCATGTCGCTATCGGAGCTGCGCAAAGTCGAGGACAAAGGCGTGACCTTTCGATCGCACCTCGACGGGGCCGTGGTCGAGCTTTCTCCTGAGCGCGCGATCGAGATTCAGATCCTGCTGGGCTCGGATATCGCAATGCAGCTCGACGAATGCCTGCGCTTGCCCGCACCAGAGCCCGAGCTCCGTCGCGCCATGCAACTCTCGCTCGCTTGGGCCGAGCGCAGCAAACGCGCCTTCGAGCAGGCGCCCCAAAGCAACGCGCTGTTCGGCATCGTCCAAGGCGGCGACGACTCGGCACTGCGCGCCGAGAGCGCGCGCGTGCTCACTGACATCGAATTTGACGGCTATGCCATTGGTGGGCTCGCCGTAGGCGAGCCGCAGCAGGTTATGCTCGGGATCGTCGAGGGCGTCGTGCCTGCGCTCCCGCCCGATCGCCCGCGCTACCTCATGGGAGTAGGCACGCCCGAGGACCTGCTCGAGGCGGTGGCCCGCGGCATCGATATGTTCGACTGCGTGCTGCCGACCCGCAACGGCAGACATGGTCTCGCCTTCACCCGCTTCGGACCGATCAATCTCAAGAACGCACGCCACGTCGACGATCCGCGACCGATCGATCAGATGAGCGCGTGCCCTGCGGCGCGCGATTTTTCGCGCGCCTACCTTCACCACCTCGTCAGGGCGAACGAGATGCTTGGCGCCATCCTGCTGACGACAATCAACCTCGCCTACTATCAAGACCTGATGGCGGGCATGCGCAGCGCGATTGCGGCGGGCAGGTTCGTGGATTTCTGCGCCGACACGCGCGCGAGCTGGGCGCGAGGCGAAGTCTCCTCGTCTTAGAGCGCTCGATTTTGGCGGGACGGCGCTATTCATAAAGGCCTCGACGCCACGCCCGCAGCAGCGCAGAATAAACCGCCTGGGCGCCCCGCGGTTTTCGTGCGAGCGGTCTCTGGAGACGCCAGGTATGGCCATCAATCTCAAAGTCAACGGAGCGAGCCGTTCGGTTCCGGCCGAACCGGATACGCCGTTGCTCTATGTGCTGCGCAATGATCTTGAGCTCAACGGTGCGAAATTCGGGTGCGGCCTGGCGCAATGCGGCGCCTGCACTGTGCTGGTCGACGGCAAGGCGGTGCGTTCCTGCGTCACACCGATCAGCACCGTGACCACAAGCGAGATCACAACCATCGAAGGCCTGGGCTCGCTCGAGAAGCCGCATGCGCTCCAGCGCGCGTTCATCGAAGAGCAGGCGGCCCAGTGCGGCTACTGTATCAACGGCATGATCATGTCGGCGAAAGAGTTGCTCGACCGCAATCCGCGACCGACCGAGCAGGACGTGCGCGCGGCGCTTGCCGGCAATCTTTGTCGCTGTGGCACTCACAATCGCATCGTTCGCGCGGTGCTGCGGGCCGCGCAGGCGAGCGGGAGGACGCGCACGTGACCAGCCCCGCTGTCAATCGGCGCGAATTTGCCGCCGGCTTCGGGGCCATCGTCATTGCGTTCTCGCTCGATCCGAAGCTTGCGCGAGGGCAGGAACGGTTGCCCGGAAGCCTGGAGAACAACCGCAGGCTCGATGCTTGGATCCGTATCAATGCCGACGGCAGCGCAACCATTTTCACTGGCAAGGTGGAACTGGGGCAGGGCATCCTCACCGCGCTCGCGCAGATCGCGGCAGAAGAGCTCGATCTGCCGTTGTCGCGGATCGAGATGATCTCCGGCGATACCGGTCGGACGCCAAACGAGGGACACACAGACGGCAGCCGATCGATCGAGAATAGCGGTACGGCGCTGCGCATCGCTGCCGCCGAAGTGCGTGCGATACTCATCGATCTCGCTGCCAAGCGACTCGGCGCGACGGCAGACCAGCTGACCCTCGCCGAGGGTATCGTCACCGCGCCCGGCGGTCGCAAGCTCGGCTACGGCGAACTCGCTGCAGCCGTCGATCTCAGGCGGGAGGCGACGGCGAAGGTCGAGCCGAAAACCGCCTCAAAATACAAGATCGTAGGAAAATCGGTTCAGAGATTGGATATCCCGGCTAAGGTTAGCGGCGGCGCCACCTACGTTCACGACATCCGCTTGCCGGGCATGCTGCACGGCCGTGTGGTGCGCCCGCCGCGTTATGGCGCGAAGCTTGAAACCATCAACGAAGCTGCCGTCAGGACGATGCCGGGAGTCGTTGCCGTCGTGCGCGACGGCAGCTTCGTCGGCGTCATTGCCGGGCGCGAGGAGCAGGCAATCAAGGCCCGTGCCGCGTTGAGTGGCGACTCGCGCTGGTCGGGCGGCACCGAGCTCCCCGATACGGGCAAGGTCTATGAGCAGCTGCTCTCGCTGCGGACCGTCGACACGGTCGCCAGTGAGAAGCGGGCGAGCGCGCGCCCCAGCGGCGCGCGCGTCGTGGAGGCGACCTACCGGAAGCCTTACCTCGCCCATGCTTCGATGGGACCGTCCTGCGCGCTTGCCGAATTCCGCGACGGGAGCTTGACCATCTGGTCGCATACACAGGGCGTATTTCCGCTGCGGCAGGACCTCGCCAGATCCCTGCAGATCGATCCCGCGCAGATCCGGTGCATCTTCGCGGAAGGCGCGGGGTGCTATGGCCGCAACGGGCACGACGACGTCGCGCTCGACGCGGCGCTACTCGCGCGCGCCGTTCCCGGTCGCCCGGTGCGCGTGCAATGGATGCGCGACGATGAGTTTGCATGGGAGCCGTACGGCTCGGCCATGGTGATGAAGGCACAGGGTGCGGTTGCCGACGGCAGAATCGTCGACTGGAGCTACGAGCTGTGGAGCGGTCCGCATGGCGTGCGTCCCGGCGCGCCCGATGGCAGCAACCTAGTCGCAAGCTGGAGCCTGGCGCAGCCGCAGAAACGGCCGCTTGCGCGCAACATCCCGCTGCCGGCGGGCGGCAGCGATCGCAACGCAATTCCGGGCTACGAATTACCCAATCACAAGATCATCAATCACTTCATTCCGGAGATGCCGGTCTGGGTGTCCTCGCTGCGCACGCTTGGCGCCTATGCGAACGTGTTCGCGGTCGAGTCCTTCATGGATGAGCTGGCCTCGGCGGCTGGTGCGGACCCGGTTTCTTTCCGCCTCGCGCATCTGAGCGATCCGCGCGCACGGGCCGTGATCGAGGCGGTCGCCAAGAAGGTCGGCTGGAAGAATAGCAAAACAAGTGATGGCGTGCGCGGTCGCGGGATCGGCTTTGCCAGGTATAAGAATCTTGCCTCCTACGTGGCCGTGGTGGCGGAGGTCGAAGTCGATCGCGACAGTGGCAAGATCCACGTGCCGCGCGCGACCGCCGCGGTCGATGCCGGTCTGATCGTCAATCCTGATGGGCTCACCAATCAGATCGAAGGTGGAATCATCCAGTCCGTGAGCTGGACCTTGAAGGAGGAGGTGCGTTTCGACCAGGGCGGCGTTCTGGCGCGTGACTGGCAGAGTTATCCGATCCTCACCATGCCGGAAGCGCCGATCGTCGATGTCGAGCTGATCAATCGCCCGAACGAACGCTCGCTCGGTGCCGGCGAAGCCTCACTGGGCCCGGCGGCCGCCGCCGTCGTCAACGCCGTCGCGAAGGCAACTGGCAGGCGCATTCGCGACCTGCCGCTTACTCCGGCGCGGGTCAAGGCGTCGTTGAGATAGCGGGCAGCGCGAAAAGAAGCTCACAAATAGCAGCGGCCCGATCGCGGCCACGCCCCGTTACATCCCGCCGTAAAGCCACGCCATACCGACGTAAGCCTCTTCCGGCGTGCGAGGGCCGAGCATCTGGTTGCGTAGTTCCGCCGCGGGCCCGCGCGCGTGGTAAAACTCGCCATAGACGCGCGCCATGATCTGCACCCGCGCGGTGCGCAGGTAACGCTGCTTCACGTAGGCGCGGAACGCCGCGGGTAGGTCTTGCGGATTTTCGCTGGCCTTGTCGGCGAGCCAGACCGCGTCTTCGGTCGCCATGCAAGCGCCTTGCGCCAGGTATTGCAACATGGGGTGGGCCGCGTCCCCGAGAAGCGTCACGGCCCCTTTGCTCCATTCCCTCACCGGCTCGCGGTCGCACAGTACCCACATGCGCCAAGTCTCGATACGCTCGAGCATGCGCAAGACTTCGGGCCGCTGGCCTTCAAAGTGCGTCCGCAGTTCGCCGGGATCGGCCTCGGCATTCCAACCCTCGACGTAACGCTTGGAGTGGAAGACGGCCACGAGGTTGTAGATCTCGGCGCGGCGCAGCGGATAGTGGACTAGGTGTGTGCGCGGACCGGCCCACAGGACCACATCGGGACTCCACAGATCGTCCGGCACCTCCTCGCGCGTCAGCACGGCGCGGTAGGCGATATGGCCGGATACCAACGGCTTGCCGTCGCCCACGATTTTGTCGCGCACCTTCGACCACATGCCGTCGCAGCCAACGAGGCCACGGCCTCGGATGCGCTCGCCCGACTGCAGGATTACGGTGACGCCGGCATCGTCCTGGTCGAAGTCCTCGACCGTGCGATCGGTCTCCAGCGTGATCAGATTGTTGCTCTTGCAGGCATTGATGAAGACGGAATGGAGGTCGTGCCGGTGAGTGACGGCGTACGGCTGCTGAAAACGCTCGGTAAAGCGCGGGTCATCGAGTGGAATGCGGGTCACGCGCTCGCCGCTGAGCGCGCAACGCATCTCTATTCCCGGTGGGCGATGAGCATCGGCGAGCACCGCCTCCTTAAGGCCGAGTCGCTCAAGCGCGCGGAAGACGTTGGGGCCGAGCTGGATGCCGGCACCGATTTCGCGGAATTCAGCGGCCTGCTCGAGAACCCGAACCGTGAACCCTTTGCGCGCGAGTGCGTGCGCCGCCGCCAGCCCCCCGATGCCGCCGCCCGCAATTACGATCGGCAGTGCTTGACCGTTCGATTTTGCCATCAGCACTCCAAAAACGCCGTACGGCGCCGTCGGCCATTCTGAGCCCGTTTCGCAAGCGCTTCAATTGCGCCATGGGTGGGCCAGCTCGAGTGTTGGCGCGCGACGTGGTCCGCCACGATGCAGGAGAAAACGCTGAGTTCGGCGTCGGCGGAGAAATGGTGAGCCCGGTTGGGATCGAACCAACGACCTACTGATTAAAAGTCAGTTGCTCTACCACTGAGCTACGGGCCCGGTGCGCGGGTGTGTAGGGGCGGCCTGATGCGGGGTCAATAGTGGGGCCGCAGCAGGCCTGTCCAAGTGGAGCGCGTCGGCTTATCCTGAAGATGGGGGCCGGTTGCACGCGCTGGGAGGAGTGGGCTGATGCCGATCGTCAACCGGATTGCCGCCATGCAGGGCGACGTTACTGCCTGGCGGCGCGACATCCACGCCAACCCCGAACTCCTTTATGACGTGCACCGCACCGCGGCCACTGTTGCCGATAAGCTCAGAAGCTTTGGCTGCGACGAGGTCGTGACCGGGATCGGCCGCACGGGCGTGGTCGGCGTCATCCGTGGCGGTAAGGGAAACGGCCGGGTCATTGGGCTGCGCGCCGACATGGATGCCCTGCCGATCGAGGAGATCGGTGATGTGCCGTACAGATCAACGGTGCCGGGCAAGATGCATGCCTGCGGTCACGACGGTCATACCGCCATGCTGCTCGGCGCTGCCCATTATCTCGCTGAGACGCGCAACTTCTCCGGTACGGCGGTCGTCATTTTCCAGCCTGCGGAGGAGGGCGGCGCCGGCGGCAAGGCGATGGTTCAGGACGGGCTGATGGAGCGCTTCCGCATCGAGGAAGTCTACGGCATGCACAACTATCCCGGCCTTCCAGTAGGGCAATTCGCGCTGCGACCCGGTCCGATAATGGCGGCCGCCGACCGTATTACGATCGAGATCGAAGGCCGCGGTGGCCACGCGGCGCGGCCGCATGTTGCGATCGACACGGTGCTGGTGGGCGCCCAAATCATCAACCAGATTCAATCGATCGTGGCGCGCAATGTTGATCCGCTCAACGCCGCGGTGATCTCGATCTGCGTTTTTCAGGCCGGCTCGACCGACAATGTCATCCCGCAAACCGCGCTCCTGCGCGGGACCGCCCGCAGCCTCACACCCGACGTGCGCGATCTTTTGGAAAAGCGGCTGCATGAGGTCGTGACCGGAACGGCAGGCCTCTATGGCGCCAGCGCCAAGCTTACTTACCGGCGCGATTATCCCGTGACCCGAAATCACGTGCGACAGGCCGAATTTGCGGCGTCGGTCGCGGCCGAAGTAGTCGGGCGCGAGCGAGTCGAGGAGGATGTCGCCCCGGTCATGGGCGCGGAGGACTTTTCGTTCATGCTTGAGGCGCGGCCCGGTGCTTTCATCTTCGTTGGCAACGGCGATAGCGCCGGTCTTCACCATCCAGCCTACGATTTCAATGACGAGGTGATCCCGTACGGCGCCTCGTACTGGGTTAAGCTCGTTGAAACGGCATTGCAGGGGTGAGATAAATCGCAGATCAGTAATCAGCGAGCCACGGCCATCCTAGGCGCTGCTTCTTGAGTCCCGGTTCTGATTACTGATTACCGATCACCGATTTTTGTTCGGCCGGCGCCTCAGCGACGCCGGTAGGCTGCGGTAGCTGGGCCGCGACCTTTGCCTCGACGCTTCGCCAATAGGCGAATTCGTTGAAACGCGAGTCTTCCAACAGGGCCAGCGCCACGGCGGCAAGGAAGGGTAGGCTCTGCACCAAGAGTACCGCCGCGAACACGTGGAGCTCACGAATTTGTTTGTAATTAGTGGCGAGGATGACTACCGCGCCGACCACAAGTAAGCTTCCGAGTACCGCCTCCCAGAACGCTGGGAATTCCGCGCTCTTGCAGGTCGCGCCGCCTTTGGCCGTGCGCGTGAACGGCATGGTTTCCTTCCATACGCCGCAGCCGACCGCGCGCGCGACCGTCCATTGCACCGACATAGCGGCGATTACGGCACCGACCATCTGGGCGGGCCGGATTGCGACTCGCAGACGATAAAGCGCCACAAAGTGCCCCAGAGTGATCACGAATGCCGCAAGGATCGGGACGGTGAGGATCTTGTCGGGAATGGCGATACCGGCAAACGCAACAACAGGCACCCAGACAAGATTGAGCATTGCGACAGCAACCCCGATCGACTCCGCTCCTAGCCAATTGAGCCAGCCAACTGCAAATTCGCGCTTCTGCTCGCGCGTCAATGCGTTGGCGCGCGGCAGCAGGTAACGCCAATGCTTGCGCAGAATCTGCAAACCGCCATAGGCCCATCGGTAGCGCTGCTTCTTGTAGGCCTCGAATGTGTCGGGCAACAGGCCGTGTCCGTAGCGCCGGTTGGTGTAATGAATCTGCCAGCCATGCTCGAGCACCAGCAGACCGAGATCGCAGTCTTCGACGATTGTATCGCTCGTCCATCCGCCGGACGAGACCAGCGCCGCGCGGCGGATCAGGCACATAGTGCCATGCACGATGATAGCGTTCGCCTCGTTGCGCTGAACCATGCCGATATCGAAGAAGCCGGCGTATTCGCCATTCATCGCGTGATGCATGACGGTACGGTCGCCGTCGCGATGATCCTGCGGCGCCTGTACCATGCCGACTTTCGGATCGGCGAAGACCGGCACTAAGTCTTTGAGCCAATCGGGACGCACGGCGTAATCTGCGTCGATGACGCCGATGATCTCGGCATCGGCAGCGGTATGCGAAAGCGCGAGTCGCAACGCGCCCGCCTTATAGCCGCTGAGGTTGTCTTCGTTGATGAATTTGAACCGCTCACCCAGTGCGCGGCAGTGATCCTCGATCGGCCGCCAAAACGCAGGATCAGGCGTGTTGTTGATGACGACAATGCACTCGAAATTCGGGTAGTCGATCCGTGCCACCGCATCGAGCGTGGCCTTGAGCATCTCGGGCGGCTCGCGATGGGCGGGGACGTGGATCGACACTTTCGGTGCAAAACCCTCCGGCGCTGATAGGGCGTCGGCGATGAGCCGTCGCGGGCCGCGGCCGAAGGCGATGACTGCGATCTCTTCGATGCGCGCGAGCGTGATCATAACGAGCGGAGCAAGGAGGGTAATACCGAGTAGAAGCGCAAAAGCAGCTCCGAGCACGAAATAATGGGTTTGCCAGAACGCGAAAACGGTCGCGAGCCAAGCGCCTACTGTATTGGCGGCGATCGCGAGCGCTGCGGCTTCCCCGAACGTGGCGGCACGCCGCGCCAGCACCGGCAGCGACACCAGCAGCCCCAGCAGCACCGCTAAGGCGCCGATCTTCCAATGGTCTGGATCGCTCACCAATCCGGTCCAAGCGAACTTGGCGTGGCGTGAGGCATCGAACACGCCCCAATACATACCGACGCCGCCTTCATTGGTCTTCCACGGCTGGTCGAATGCCTCGATGACGTTGTAGTCGATGCCGTAAGCCTCGGCGCGGGAAACGAACTCGCGCAGCACGCTTGCCTGCTCGATCCGCCCGGGATCGGCATGGCGCATGTTGTAGCCGGCACTGGGCCAACCAAACTCGGCGATCACGATGCGCTTGCCGGGATGCGCGGCGCGCAGCTTGTCGTAGAACTCGATGGTCTTGTCGACGGCCTGAGTTGCGCTGAATCCGTCCCAATAAGGCAGGATGTGCGCGGCGATGAAGTCGACCGCCGAAGCAAGCTCCGGATGCTCGATCCACACCGTCCAGATTTCGCCGGTCGTGACTGGTACCGGACTTTGGCGCTTTACACGCTGGATGAGCCGTACGAGGTCGTCGACCGACTTCTCCGCGCGCAAGGTGGTCTCATTGCCGACCACGATCGCATTGACGTTGCTGTAGCGGCGCGCAAGCGCGATGGCGGCTTGTATCTCCCGCTCGTTGCGAGCTTCGTTTTTGTCGATCCAAATGCCAAGCGTGACCTTTAGTCCGAACTCGGCGGCAATCGCCGGCACCAGCTCACCGCCGCCCGTCGAAGTATAGGTGCGGATCGCCTGGGTGTAGGGGCTAAGGATCTTCAGGTCGGCACGAATCTGCTCCGCCGTCGGCCGGTCGCCATAATCCGGATGTTGCGATCGCGTGTACGGCGAGTAGGAGATGCTGGCGAGCGGGCCGTCGACATTGGACACCGCTTGTTGCCGATGGAGGAGCGTCCATAAACCGGCATGCACGCAGACGACGAGCGTCACCACGGCTGCGACGGTGCGCATAGAACGGAAACCACGCGGGGCAAAATGCGCAGACCCGAACCTGTCCCCTAGGTCCAACCAAGGTCGTCCTTAACGTACCTTGGCATGAGGCGTTGTTACAAGTAGCGATCACTCATGGCCGATGCAAGGCAGACAACAGCGCAGACAAAAAAATCGTTCGGCAAAACCTCAGCGAAATCATTCTGAACGTTTGTACAGCTTGGCTGCCTCTTGCTGAACGTTCGTACAGACTAGCGGTTGGTCGTTTCGCTCGGTACGGCCGCCGTGCCCTGTGTCTCGGCATTTGGGTTCACCCAACAGCCATGCACGCGGCTGTTGAGCGTGTCGGTCGCCTTCGGGTCGATATTCCCCTGCCGCACGAGGCAGCGGAAAGTCGCCTGGATGTGACCGGCTGGGCAGCCAAACCGGTCATAGAGGTCCAGATGGCGAAAGGCAGTATCGAGGTCATCGCGCCAGAGTAGACTTACGACGCGCCGACCCAGCCACAAGCATTCCGGGTTGGCAGCCGGGCCGCCCAAAAGCCGCTCCGCTTCGGCAAATTCGTCGATTTTCTTCTGGGCCTCCTTCGTGTCGCCCGCCTGCGGCTTATCCTTATCTGCCGGCTTTTGCTCGCCATTTTGGGCCAATGTCGGATTGGCGACGAGCATCATCGCCGCGCCGAGGGCGGCGGTGACAAAACGCATCCGGAAGCGCTGCATGATTGTCCTGATTTGTTGAACCGTGCCGGTCGGTAGGTCCCCCTCCCATGAAGACCTATTCGGTCAGCATTGCGGCAACGGCCATTGGAGCGATCCAATTAAAGCAGCCGGCCGAGGTAACGCCAAGATGGCAAAAGCTGTTCCGGAGAGATACCGCCGGCGTTGCCGTCTGACGGCGCTTGGCACCACCCTTGGAGCACGATAAGCGAGGCGTCATTCTCGAGTAGGGGTCGGGATCAGTCTCCATGGGTATTGCGACGGCGTTTTTCGCGATTGCAGCAGCGGCAATCGCTACGGCATGGGCATGGCTCGGCGCGACGGTCCAGATGCCGCCGTCTCCTTTGGGCGCTGGTGGGAAGCTTTATTGCGTCTCGTATACGCCGTTTCGCGGCGCGCAGACTCCGCTCGGCCCGGACGTTCCAGTTGATCCCAGGCAAATCGACGAGGACTTGGCTCAACTCAAGCACATCACGGATTGCGTGCGCACCTACTCGGTCGATCACGGCCTCGATCAGATTGCCGGAATCGCCAAGCGTCATGGCATGAAGGTCTTGCAGGGTTTATGGCTGTCGAATTTGCCCGAACTCAGCCGAAAGCAGGTTGGGACCGCGATCACTCTAGCCCAGCAGTTTCCCGACGTGATCGCAGCAGTCATCGTCGGCAACGAAGTCCTGCTGCGAGGGGAGATGGCGGCACCTGATCTCGTGCGGACCATCCGCGAAGTCAAGGCGCAGGTCGCAATGCCAGTTACCTACGCGGATGTGTGGGAGTTTTGGCTGCGTTACCGCGATGTGGCGAGCGTGGTCGATTTCGTCACCATCCATATTCTGCCCTATTGGGAGGACTTTCCGATTCCCGCACGGAATGCGGCAGCCCATGTCGATGCCATCCACGCGCAGATGGTCAGGGCTTTTCCTGGCAAGGATGTGTTCGTCGGTGAATTCGGTTGGCCGAGCGCCGGCCGCATGCGTGAAGGGGCTTTGCCCTCGCCGGTGAATCAAGCCCGCTCCATGCACGAGGTGCTCGATCATGCCAAGCGCGAGAACTATCGCGTGAACCTCATCGAGGCGTACGATCAACCCTGGAAGCGCCGGCTCGAAGGGACCGTCGGCGGCCATTGGGGGTTGTTCGATGCTTATCAGCGAGAGCCAAAATTCGCCTGGGGCGGCCTCGTCTCCAATCATCCGCACTGGCCTTGGCAAGCGGCCGGCGGGGTGGGGCTCGCAACGATAATTCTCGCAAGCGCACTGGCTGTTCGCCGCCGGATCGGTACTGCCGTCGATACCTCTTGCTGGTTGCGTATCGGGACGATTGCGATCGTAGCCGGCATCCTGATCGGTTGGACGGTTGCGAACGTTCCAGTCGAGAGCCTCACGGTCGCGGATTGGCTGCGCAACGTCGCCTGGGCTGCCACGGCCCTGACATCACCTGTTGTCGTTGCCGTTGCCGCGGTATCAGGCGTCACCGCTCCCTGTTTCGCCCAAATGCTCGGCCGCGCTGCGCACCGCCCGCGCGAGCTGGCGGCGCTTGCCCTGGGCGTTCTCCTGATCGCCCTCGCTGTGCTCTCGGTGCAGGCGGCGCTGGGTCTGGTCTTCGACCCACGCTACCGGGATTTTCCATTCGCGCCGCTCACCGCCGCGACAGTCCCGCTCTTGCTGCTGAAAAAAGCAAAGCCCGCGGTCAAGGCAAGCCTACTCGCAAGGTGGAAGCAGCGCTTGCAGGCGCCGGCGGCGGAGAGCGCGATCGCGGCGACACTGACGGCGTCAGCGGTCTATATCATTTGCAACGAAAGCTTGGCTAACTGGCAGGCTATCTGGTTTTCAACCGCCTTGCTTGCGCTTGCATTTACTCTGCTGCAGGCGCGGGGCGTGCCAGGCTAAGCATCAACAGCGCAGCGGCCAAGCCGGCGAGATTGGCGTTGTGCAAGACCAAACCGAACGGGCTGGCGACGAGCGCTACAGCGAGGAGCAGGATCGACGGCCGCAACAGATTGAGCAGCGCCGCGCCCAGTGCAACCCAGCCGAAGGCGGAGTGGTTGAAAAGCACGATGGTGAGCCGGAACGCAGCGCACAGCCACGTGTCGAGGCCGGCCTGACAGGCGAGCGATACAGGAGCGTACTCGATCGCCATATAGCGGAGGTAGAGCGCCTCGCCCAGAGAGAGCAGGGCGACTAGCGTGAGCCAGTTCATCTGGCGCGCGGTGGGCAGAAACAGCGCCGGCTGCATGAGCGAATGCATTATGCCGCGCGCGCGTTTACCCTACAACCAGGGGTCTACTCGCCCTCGCTTGCAGTAAGCGGTTGCGCACGATTGGTCTTTCCGTGACCGGGTTCCCCGCGCATTCCGCTTTTCCGCAGCGGCGCACTCAGATATGACGGCGCCGGCGGCCACAGCTACGTGGAGAATGCTAATTGGCGATTCAACGCACCTGCCTTGCGATTGTGCTTGCGGCCGGGGAAGGCACTCGCATGCGCTCGGCGCGGCCGAAGGTGCTGCACGCGATCGCCGGCCGCTCGCTCCTCGCTCATGTGCTGGATGCTGTACGCGAGGCGGGCGGGACCATGACAGCGGTGGTTGTTGGGCTCGGCGCCGACGCAGTGGCCGCCGAGGCCCGGCGTATCGTGCTGGATGCTGAGATCTTCGTGCAGGCTGAGCGGCGCGGGACTGCTCACGCCGTGCTGGCGGCAAAAGCTGCGATCGCGCGCGCGCCCGATGACGTGCTGGTCATTTTCGGCGACACCCCGCTCATTCGGCCGCAGACGCTCACTCGCATCCGCGGGGCTCTCGCCGAGGGGGCGGCGGTCGTGGTGCTTGGCTTTCGCGCGAAGGACCCGACCGGGTACGGCCGGCTTGTGCTCGAGGGTGGCGAGCTCCTCGCTATCCGTGAGGAACTCGATGCCAGCCCGGCCGAGCGTGCGATCAAGCTGTGTAACGGCGGTCTGATGGCGTTCGCCGGTCCGACCGCGCTGGCGATCCTGGAGCGGATCGGCAACGATAATCGCAAAGGCGAATATTACCTCACCGATGCCGTGACCATCGCGCGGGCGATGGGACACAAGGCAGCCGTGATCGAGACTGAGGAGGACGACGTGCGCGGGATCAATACCAATGCCCAACTTGCCGAGACTGGCGCCGTTCTCCAGCAGCGCCTCCGCCAGGCGGCGATGGAGGGGGGCGTGACACTGATGGCGCCGGAAACGGTTTTCCTGTCGTCGGATACCAAGTTCGGGCGCGAGGTGATCGTGGAGCCATTCGTCGTGTTCGGACCGGGGGTCACGGTGGAGGACAACGCCGTGATCCGCTCCTTCTCGCACCTGGAGCGGGCGTACGTGGGCAAGGGGGCGATGGTTGGACCTTACGCGCGGCTGCGCCCCGGCGCGCGATTGCAAGAAGACGTTCACGTCGGCAATTTCGTCGAGATCAAGGAGGCGGTGATGGAGGCCGGCGCCAAAGCCAATCATCTGAGCTATATCGGCGACGCAACTGTGGGTGCCGGCGCCAATATTGGCGCGGGCACGATCACCTGTAACTATGACGGTGTAGCCAAGCATCGCACCGAGATCGGCAAGAACGCGTTCATCGGCTCGAATTCCGCGCTGGTGGCACCGGTGAAGATCGGAGACGGCGCTTACGTGGGCTCCGGCTCGGTGATCACCCGCGACGTGCCCCCGGCTGCGCTGGCAGTCGCGCGGGGACGGCAGGTGGTAAAGGAAGGGTGGGCACGACGCTTGCGCCAGCGCGTGTCGCTGGGCAAAAAAGGCGCACCGGCAAAATGACGGGTGCGACGAGCGTGTTAGGCTTAATTCTCAGAAGTTGCTTGATTGCGCTTTTCGCCTTGATGCCGAGATATGCTCGTCGGGGTAGGTCCTGCGCGATCGGGTGGCAGTCGTTCAAATGTGCGGAATCGTAGGCATTCTCGGGCGTGAGCCGGTTGCCGGCCTGCTTGTCGATGCACTCAAGCGGCTCGAGTATCGCGGCTACGACTCCGCCGGCATCGCCACGCTGGAAAGCGGGCAGCTTTCCCGCCGGCGTGCTGAAGGCAAGCTGCGCAATCTCGAAGCCAGGCTCGCGCGCGAGCCGCTCACCGGCACGATCGGCATCGGGCACACCCGCTGGGCGACCCATGGCCGGCCGACCGAAGGCAACGCGCACCCTCATGCTACCGAGCGCCTTGCCGTCGTCCACAATGGCATCATCGAGAACTTTCGTGAGCTGCGTGACGAGCTGGAGAAGACTGGGACCAAGTTCGACTCCGATACCGACACTGAGGTCGTCGCTCATCTCGTGACGCAAGAGATGAAGAAAGGCCGCTCGCCCGCCGAGGCCGTAGCGGCCGCACTGCCGCGGCTGCGCGGCGCGTTCGCACTCGCGTTTTTGTTTGCGGGAGAGAACGATCTCATCATAGGCGCGCGCAAGGGCTCGCCGCTTGCGATCGGCTATGGTGATGGCGAAATGTATCTCGGCTCCGATGCAATCGCACTGGCACCGTTCACTGACGCGATCTCCTATCTCGAGGAGGGCGATTCGGCGGTGCTTACACGCAAGAGTGTCGAAGTCCGCGACGCCAAAGGCAGCAAGGTCGAACGCGCCGTACTCAGATCCTCTGCATCGGCGTTTCTCGTCGACAAAGGCAATTACCGCCACTTCATGGCGAAGGAAATTCATGAGCAGCCGGAGGTGGTGGGCCACACGCTCGCCCATTACATCGACATGGCGGCAGAACGCGTGCGGCTGCCGGCCGAGCTGCCGTTCGATTTCAGCAAGCTCGAGCGGGTCTCAATCTCAGCCTGCGGCACGGCATATTACGCAGGATTAGTCGCAAAATATTGGTTCGAACGTCTTGCGCGGCTGCCGGTCGAGATCGATGTCGCGTCCGAATTCCGCTACCGCGAGGTTCCCCTGATGCCGGGCGGGCTCGCCATTTTCGTGTCGCAGTCAGGGGAGACCGCCGACACGCTCGCGACGCTGCGTTATGCCAAGGAGCGCAAGCAGCATGTTCTCGCGGTCGTCAACGTGCCCACCTCGACAATCGCACGTGAGAGCGAGGTCGTGATGCCGACGCTTGCCGGGCCAGAGATCGGGGTGGCCTCGACCAAGGCCTTCACTTGCCAGCTCGCGGTGCTCGCCTGTCTCGCGATCGCGGCTGGTCGCGCGCGCGGCGTGCTGTCCGAAGCCGAGGAGGGGAAGCTGGCGCGTGCGCTCATCGAGACGCCGCGCCTAATGGCCGAGGCGCTCGCGCTCGAGCCTGAGATCGAGCATTTCGCGCGCGATCTCGCAAAAAGCCGCAATGTCCTCTATCTCGGTCGCGGCACCAGCTTTCCGGTGGCGCTCGAGGGGGCGCTCAAGCTCAAAGAAATCTCCTATATTCACGCCGAAGGGTACGCCGCAGGCGAGCTCAAGCACGGCCCTATTGCGCTCATCGATGAAAACATGCCGGTGATCGTCATCGCGCCGCACGACCCAGTATTCGAGAAGACTTTGTCCAACATGCAGGAAGTAGCCGCGCGTAAGGGAAAAATCATTCTGGTCACCGATCCTCGAGGAGCCCGTGACATACATTTGGACTTGCTATCCAAGCTCACGCTGCCGGCAATGCCCCCAACTGTGACGCCACTCGTATATGCCATACCAGTGCAGCTGATCGCCTATCATACGGCGGTGGTGTTGGGCACCGATGTCGATCAGCCGCGCAACCTGGCGAAATCAGTCACGGTCGAATAATAGGGCAGCGACGTTTGTGCATATCGCCCTGGTGCGTGCAGGCAAGTAATCTCATCTTCCAACATGAACCAACTTGATCGGGATCCTGGGATCGCGCCTGCGGCGGCGCCGGTCGCCCCGCCGCCACCTGCTAGGACTGGGCCCTTCCACCACGGCCTCGTCGGCCGGCTGCGTACCTATTTCCTGACCGGGTTGATCCTTGTTGCCCCCGCTTACATCACCATCAGCCTTACCTGGTGGTTCATCAACTGGGTCGACGATCTGGTACGGCCCTTCATTCCGGTCGCGTACCGGCCCGAGACCTATCTGCCGATAACAATTCCCGGTACTGGGCTCATCGTCGCCTTCGTGACGCTCACGCTATTCGGGTTCCTGACCGCCAATTTCGTCGGTCGCAAGCTCGTTGAGATCGGCGAAAACATTCTTAACCGCATGCCCATCGTCCGGCCCATCTACAATAGCCTGAAGCAAATCTTTCAGACGCTGTTTGGAAAAGGGGGGTCGAGCTTCCGGCGTGTCGGGCTCATCGAGTTTCCCTCGCCCGGCATGTGGTCACTGGTCTTCCTGTCGAATCCCGCGAGTCCCGAGATTGCAGTGCGATTGCCAGACACCGAGCACGTCGCGGCTTTTATGCCGTGTACGCCCAATCCGACCACCGGCTTCTTCTTTTACGTCGCCCGGCGCGACATTATCGATCTCGACATTACCGTCGAGGCGGCGATGACGCTGTTAATGTCGGCCGGAATGGTGCAGCCGGGTGACCAGCAACGCAAGCTCGCGGCGCTGGCCGAAGCCGCGGGCGCGGCGCGCCCGGCGCAGGCAAACCGTAGCGCCGCCCCGGCAAAATAGCTCCACCCGCCGCGCCGTCATTGCTAGTTCGTCAGCCGGCGCGGATGAGCCGGATCGCCTCGTCGCGCTCGAATAGGTAAAGCAGGTGACGCAGGGCCTGTCCGCGCGTGGACGCGAGGGTGGGGTCGCGCGAGAGCACCAGCGCGGCGTCATCGCGTGCGGCGCCAATCAGCTTGCCGTGTGTTTCAATGCGGGCGACGCGGAAGCCAGGCATTCCCGATTGGCGCGTGCCTAGAACGTCGCCTTCTCCGCGCAACCTCAGATCCTCTTCGGCAATACGAAACCCGTCTTCGGTCTCGCGTAGGATATTGAGCCTGGCCTTGGCAGTCTCGCCGAGTGGCGCTTTGTACAGCAAAAGGCAGGTGGAGTGCTCAGCGCCGCGCCCGATGCGGCCGCGCAATTGATGGAGCTGCGCGAGTCCGAACCGCTCGGCGTGCTCGACGATCATGACCGTCGCCTCCGGCACGTCGACACCGACTTCTATGACCGTGGTGGCCACGAGCAGGCGCGTCTCGCCCGCGGCGAAGCGCTCCATGGCACGGTCCTTCTCGTTGCCTTTCATACGGCCATGTACGAGATCGACCAAAACCCCAAAGCGCTCCTTAAGCGCGGCGAAGCGTTCTTCCGCTGCGGCCAGATCGGTACGCTCGGTGACCTCTACCAATGGACAGACCCAATAGATGCGCCGGCCCTCGGTGAGTGCGCGGCGGACCGCGCCGACGACGTTGTCGAGCCGGCCGAGCGGAACCGCCCGGGTGTCGATCGGTCGGCGGCCCGTCGGTTTTTCCCGGAGTTCCGAGACGTCCATGTCGCCGAAATAGGTGAGCACAAGCGTACGTGGGATAGGCGTTGCCGTCATCACGAGTACGTCGACGGCCTCGCCCTTCTTGGCGAGCGCCAGGCGCTGATGCACTCCGAACCGGTGCTGTTCGTCGACCACGGCGAGCGCGAGATCGCGAAACTCGACCTGCTCCTGGAATAGGGCGTGAGTACCGACCAATACGTGGATTTCTCCCAAAGCAAGCTTCTCGAGGATGTCGCTGCGCTCGCGTCCGCGCTCGCGACCAGTGAGTATGGCGATGGTGATGTCGGCCGCTGCCGCGAGCGGTGCAATCGTGTGAAAATGTTGCCGGGCCAAGACTTCAGTCGGAGCCATGAGTGCCGCTTGGCGGCCTCCTTCGATGACCGCCGCGGCTGCGAGCAACGCCACCACCGTCTTGCCGGAGCCAACGTCTCCCTGCAGGAGGCGCAGCATCCGCTCCGGCTTCGAGAGATCAGCAACGATCTCGGCGACGGCTCGTCCCTGCGAGGGCGTAAGCGAGTAGGGCAACGCGTCAATCAGCTTCTTCCGGAACTGGCCGGTTCCCGGCGTCGCTCGGCCTGCTGGCCGGCGCAGATGCGCACGCACGAGCGCGAGCGCCAACTGGCCCGCCAGAAATTCGTCATAGGCAAGACGCGACCATGCCAATCCTTCCGGCAGAAGGTCGGCAGGATCACCGGGCCGGTGGAGAAGGCGCAGCGCGTCGGCGAACGAGGGAAACCGCTCGCGCGCTACCCAACTTGGCTCCTGCCATTCCGGCAAGGTCGGCAGGCGGTCGAGCGCTGCCACCGCGGCCTTGCCTACCTGATTGAGGCTCAGCCCGTCAGTCAAGGGATAGACCGGCTCGACCAGCGGCAGCTTTGCTAGATCGCCCTCGGCGACAACACGCTCGGGATGCACCATCTGCAGCATGTCATCGTATAGCTGCACGGTGCCCGAGACGTAGCGCCGCTCGCCCAGCGGCAGCAGCTTTTGCAGGTAATCTCTGCGCGCGTTGAAGTAGGTCAGAATGAGGTCGCCGGTCTCATCGCTGGTATAGACCTGATACGGCGCGCGCGGGCGGTAGGGTGGCGGCGGCCGATGACGATCGACGGTGACCGCGACAGTAACGACGGTATCCGGCACTACGTCCCGCAGCTTCGGGCGTGCCCGACGGTCGATGACGCCGGTCGGCAGATGAAAAAGAAGATCGATGATACGCGCCGGCTGCTCGCGACCGAACAGCCGGCGATAGAGCTTCTCCACCCGCGGCCCAACGCCGGGAAGCGTCGTGATCGCAGCGAATAATGGATTGAGCACACTCGGCCGCATTCGCCATCCCAAACTGTCCGCCGATGGTCGCGCGGATGTGTGGCATAGGCAATGCGGTTAGGCGCTGACATATCCCATGAACATCGCTATATGACCAGCCGCCCGGCTCGTCCGGGCTTTTGGCGTTCGGAATCGAATGACCCGGATGGCACGTTCGAGCGAGGGACTGGATTCGCGTCGGCGCAAACTTTTGTTCCGCGCTTGGCACCGCGGCATGCGGGAAATGGATTTGATTATGGGCCGCTTCGCCGACGCTGCAATCGAGCGATTGGCAGCTGCCGAACTCCGCGACTTCGAGCACCTGATGGAAGTGCCGGACCGCGAAGTTTTGGCCTGGATCACCGGCGAAGCCGAGGTGCCGCCAACCTACGATACTGCGCTGTTTCGCCGGCTGCGCGAGTTTAATCTGAAGGGCGAAGGTGCACGATGAGCGCGGCGCGCAATCCCACGGAACTTCTCATCCTGGGCCGCCCTCTTACACTGGCCAGTGTGGCAGACGGTGCTGAAGGGCTTGTCGCTGCCGATCTTGCCCGCGGCCTGGCCGCGCGCGCCGACGCCACGGCAACCAGCTTGGCCGTTGTCTGCCGCGACAGGGCACGCATGGGCGCGCTCGCCCGTGCGCTCAAATTTTTTGCGCCCGATCTGACTGTGCAGGAGTTCCCCGCCTGGGACTGTCTGCCCTACGACCGGGTTTCGGCGCACGTAGCGCTCGTCGCCCAGCGCATGACAGTGCTGTCCCGGTTAGTGCGCGGACAACGCCGCGGCTCGGTATTGCTCACGACGGTCAACGCCGCGCTGCAACGCGTGCCGGCGGCGGATTACGTCGCCGGGCAATCGCTTTCGCTCGCGCCAGGCCAAGTGCTCGCGATGGACGATGCCACCGGATGGCTCGAGGTTAACGGATTCATGCGCGCTTCAACGGTGCGTGAACCGGGCGATTATGCCGTGCGTGGCGGTATCATCGACCTTTACGCGCCAGGTATGGCCGAACCGGTGCGGCTCGATTTTTTCGGCAATACGCTGGAGACAATCCGCAGCTTCGATCCTGAAAGCCAGCGCACGACGGATCAGTTGCGCGGGCTCGATCTTCTGCCCGTCGCGGAGTTCCAGCTTACCGCTGAGACCATCCGGCGCTTCCGTCTCGGCTATGTGGAAGCATTCGGCGCGCCTGCGCCCGACGACGTCCTCTACCATGCGGTAAGCGAAGGGCGGCGCCATGCCGGCATGGAGCATTGGCTTCCGCTATTCCACGATCGGCTCGATACCCTTTTCGATTACCTGACAGGTTTTCCCATGATCCTCGAGCCGCTGGTCGAGGAGGCTGTGCGCGAGCGGCTCGATCAGATCGAGGATTATTACGAGGCGCGCCAGCAAGCGCTCACCCAGCGCGGACCAGGGCCGCCCTATAAGCCGCTGCCGCCCACACGGCTCTATCTGACGCAGGCCGAGTGGCGCGCGAGGCTTGATGCCACGGCGCTGGCGCGGCTGACCCCGTTCAGCGAGCCGGAGGGGCAGGGGCATCTCATCGATATCGGCACCAAGCAGGGGCGCAATTTCGCCGCCGAGCGCGCCGAGCCCGGGCGAAACGTGTTCGAAGCCGTGGCCCGGCACGTCTCCACGCTCAAGGTGGATGGCAAGCGTGTAGCCGTCGCGCTTTGGAGCGAAGGCGCCCGCGAGCGCATGTCTCACGTGCTCGCCGACCACGGGCTCGGGGACCTCGCGTTGGTTGACTCGTGGCCGCAGGTGCTCGCGCTGCCGCAGTCACGGGTCGCGCTGGCGGTTCTTGGGCTCGAAAGCGGCTTCGAATCCGCCGAGGCGGCCATCATCGGCGAGCAGGATATTCTGGGTGATCGCCTCGTGCGCCCGCGCCGCGCGGCACGCCGAGCGGAGAACTTCATTGCCGAGGTGACGAGCCTCGCGGCCGGCGATCTCGTCGTGCATGTCGACCACGGCATCGGGCGCTTCACTGGACTGCGTGCGATCGAGGCGGCCGGAGCACCGCACGATTGTCTCGAGATCCACTACGCCGGCGGCGACAAGCTGTTCCTGCCGGTGGAAAACGTCGAGCTTTTGTCCCGCTACGGTGCGGAAGAGACCCGTGTCGAGCTCGACCGGCTCGGCGGCGGTGCCTGGCAGGCGCGCAAGGCCCGCATGAAACGCCGCATTCGCGAGATTGCCGACGCACTGATCAAGGTCGCGGCCGAGCGCCAGTTGCGTGAGGCGCCGCGATTGATGGTCGAGCCCGGGCCCTACGACGAGTTTTGTGCAGGCTTTCCCTACGAGGAAACCGAGGACCAGCAGGCCGCGATCGATGTCGTGCTGGACGAACTCGCCTCCGGACGCCCCATGGACCGGCTGATCTGCGGCGACGTGGGCTTCGGCAAGACCGAAGTGGCGCTTCGCGCAGCCTTCGTTGCCGCCATGAACGGCAGGCAAGTCGCGATGGTGGTACCTACTACGCTGCTTGCGCGCCAGCATGCCCACACCTTTTTGGAACGCTTCCGCGGATTTCCCGTACATATCGCGCAAGCCTCACGATTGGTCTCGTCATCTGAGTTGGCTCAGGTCAAGAAACGGATCGCCGACGGCGGCATCGACATCGTTATCGGCACGCATGCGCTGCTCGGCAAGACGATCAAGTTTCGGGATCTCGGCCTTCTGATCATCGACGAGGAGCAACATTTCGGGGTCGCCCACAAAGAAAAGCTCAAGCAGCTGCGCACCGAAGTGCATGTGCTCACGCTCACCGCAACACCGATACCACGCACGCTGCAGCTGGCGCTCTCGGGGGTGCGCGATTTGTCCATCATCGCTTCAGCGCCGGTCGACCGGCTCGCCGTGCGCACGTTCGTTGCGCCTTTTGATCCAGTGATTGTGCGCGAGGCGCTGTTGCGCGAGCGCTACCGCGGCGGGCAGTCATTCTATGTCTGTCCCCGCATTGAGGATCTTGCCGGGGCCAAGGACTTTCTCGACAAGCATGTGCCGGAAGTACGCTTCGCTGTCGCTCATGGACAGATGCCCGCCACCGTGCTCGAAGACATCATGTCCGCGTACTACGACGGCAAGTACGACCTGCTGCTCTCGACAACGATCATCGAATCCGGCCTCGACATACCGACCGCCAATACTTTGATCGTGCACCGCGCCGATCGCTTTGGCCTTTCCCAACTCTATCAGCTGCGCGGACGCGTGGGGCGGTCTAAGGTGCGCGCCTATTCGCTGTTCACGTTGCCGGCTGCGGGCAAGATGACGCCGCAGGCCGAGCGGCGGCTGAAAGTACTGCAGTCGCTCGATACGCTGGGCGCGGGATTCCAGCTTGCCTCCCACGACCTCGACATCCGCGGCGCCGGCAACCTCTTGGGCGAGGAGCAGTCGGGGCATATCAAGGAAGTCGGCTTCGAGCTCTATCAGCAGATGCTGGAAGAGGCAGTCACGACTCTGAAGGCCGGCATCAGCTCGCCGGTCGCAGACAAATGGTCGCCACAGATCACGATCGGAATGCCGGTGATGATTCCCGAGGACTACGTCGCCGATCTGCCGGTGCGCCTTGCGCTTTATCGTCGGCTCGCCGAAATCGAGGACGAGCGCGAGATCGAGGCGTTCGGTGCCGAGCTGGTCGACCGCTTCGGACCATTGCCCAAGGAGGTCGAGCACCTCCTCCAGATCGTGGCGATCAAGTCGCTCTGCCGACAGGCCAATGTGGAGAAGATCGAGACCGGGCCCAAGGGCGCGGTGGTGTCGTTCCGTGACAATACTTTCGCCAATCCGGACCGGCTCGTTGCATTCATCCGGGATCTCGGCCCAGCCGCTCGGGTGCGACCGGATATGAAGGTCGTCTTTTTCGACAATTGGGAAAATCCCGACGCGCGCTTGCGCGGAACCGGCGCCATTCTGCGCAACCTCGTGGCGCTCGCGCAGCCCGCCAAAGCCGCATGACCACACGTGCGACGCGACCTGCTATGGGTGATCGCTGGGCCGTGTTGGGTTACGCGCGGATGGGCATGCCAGCGCAGTTCTCGAACGCGGGCGCCCCGCTCGAGGCGTCCTTGCCGACCTATCTCCTGCGGCGCGCTCTGGTGCGAGCCGCCTTGCGCGCTGCGGCAGAACGGCGCGTCCAACCTTTCGTCCGCACCGCCTTGTGCGCCGCCGCGGACCGCTGCGAGGCAGTGCGGCGCGAGGCGGCGCGCCGAGCTTGTCTCGGCGGTCAGGCGGATCAGCCCGGCGAGGGCCCGCCGCTCTTGAGGCTAGCCAGCGGTCTGCTGTTCGGTTTGTTCGTTGGCTGCGCGCGCGATCGCTTGTGCGAGATGTTCGGGTGCGTGCGCGCCCGGCACGGCGATGTGCCCGCCAAAGATGAAGCAGGGAACACCGTCGATTCCCGCTTCCTTGGCGGAATCAGCTTCCTGCGTGATGCGCTCCACGTCCTCGTCGCTTCCGAGCCGCTCGCGCACGCGCGGCGCACCGAGGCCGCATGCGGCTGCCGCGGTAACCAGCACGTCGCGGTCGGTAAGGTCGGCGCCTTCGGCGAAGTAGAGTTCCATCAGCCGCTGCTTCATGCGCGCCGCCCGTTCGCCCGCCCATAGGATCAGGCGATGGCAATCGAGCGTATTGGGCTGGCGCTTAATCTGGTCGAGGTTGTAGGTGAGACCCTCCGCTGCCGCAGCCTGCGCGACGCGCCCTGCGATGGCGCGATAGTGCTCGGGTGAGCCGAACTTGGTGGTCAGGTATTCGTGGCGGCTGATGCCTTCGCGGGGCACCCAGGGATTTAGGAAGTAAGGTCGAAATCGCACTTCGACGGGAATGTCGGACCGCAGCGCGATCGCCTTTTCCAGCCGCCGTTTGCCGATGAAACACCAGGGGCATACGACATCCGACACCATGTCGATCGGTACGGCTGAAGTCATGGGCTCGCTCCGCATGCAAGGCGAGCGAGCCTAGTCCCGCCGTCACTCGGCGGCAACCTTCACCGGGGCGCCGAGCCGCGCCACCAATGTGCTCAGATCATCGCTGGGCTTGAGGGCCGCGAGTGTGATCGTTGGTTTGATCGCGCGGCGGTCACGCCCCGGGGAAAGCATGGTGCGCCTGAGCACGCTGGCCATCTGGCGCGCGAGCAGATGCGCGGTGCGCAGGTCGGTTTTCGTGAACGCCGCGAGGATCGATCCGTCCTGCTCCCGGCAGGCCAAGTCGGTGTTGCGCGCCAGCCGGGTGAAGAGCCGCGCGGCATCGACATAAGCGCGGCGATCGGCAACGCCGTCGAAGGTAAAGCGCGCGATGGAGAGGGCGATGCCCGTCGCCTGGCTTTCTTGCACTGCGCGTTCGAGCTTACGCCAAAAGGCTTGTGCGGCGAGCAGACCGGTATCCGGGTCGATGGCGCCCTCGCTGTCGAGCGATTTCAAGGCGCGCGTCAGCTGAGCTTCGAACGCATGCAGGCGCACGAATGGAAAGATGCACTCGACAAGCCGAACGGGATCGCCTTCGACGCGTACCAGATTGACGAGACGCTTGTCGTCCGCTGCGGCGCTGTTCAGCACCCCAACCGGTAGATCGTGAAAGCGCGCGTTGTCGGCGACCATGGTCAGGAGCGCTTCGACAACGCCGGGACCCAGCCCCTCGCCGATGACGACCCCGTCGACGTCACGAGAATTGAGATATCGTGCGACGGTCTCGATGCTAAGCGCCCCGATGAGTCCGGCGCGTTCGCCGATCGGAGCCGAAAGCGCAGGGTAAGAGCCGCCGCGTGCGACGCAGAGCACGGCCGTATCTTCGAGCAGCTCAGGCGGGATGATTGTGGGTATTTTCTTTGCGGCCGATGCGCGCAAGCGCCGCAACACGGTTGCGTGGAGCGTGCGGATGCGCAGCGCCCAGCGCAGCCGCGCAATCAGGCGGTCGTTGGACTCGTCCATTGCGATCGGCAGTGCGCGCGGGATGGCGGGAGTGCTGGTCGCGTCCACCAGCGAGATCACCGGCGTGACCGGACCGCCGCGCATTTCGATGGATTCGATCGCCGCGCTCACGTGTCGCGGGGAGGGGGGCACTTGGGGATCGGCGATGGCGAGGGCGACGGGCTGGGTTTCCGCGATGGCGGCGGGCACATCGGCCCAGCGCGTTTGTGCAATCGGGTAGGCACCTGCCTTGCCGAGCACATCGGCTAGATCGGCCGCCGAACTCTCGGCAACCACCAGCATCGGACCAAGTAACGTCATGACGAGGAGCCGCTGCGCCGGATGGATCGCACATCCTAAGCGAGGGCTGTTAACGCCTCGTCAACGAAATGGAACTGCGTCGGGAATCGAGAGAGGCTTCGCCTCATGGCGACTTCGGCTCGCGCCACCACGTTTCGGGAAGGTAACCATAGAGCGAAGTCACCGCCGGTCGGCCGATCGTGGTCCAACGTGCGATCCACTGTGCCGGAAGATAAAATAGCGGAATCACGTAAAACCCGGAGATCAGCACCCGGTCGAGCGCCCGTACCGCGGCGACGAAATCGCTACGGTCCTCCGCCTTGAGCAGCGCGGCGATCATCGCATCGACCGCGGCGCTCTTGACGCCCATGTAGTTGCGGGTGCCGGGCTGGTCGGCAGCGGCCGAGCCCCAATAGAAAGCTTGCTCGTTGCCGGGTGACAACGACTGGTCCCAGCGGTTCTCGATCATGTCGAAATCGTAGGTGAGGCGTCGCCCCTCGTATTGAACCGCGTCAACCACGCGCACGCGCGCCGCAATGCCGGCCCGCTTGAGGCTTTGCGAGAACAACAGCGCGAGCCGCTCCTCGTCACGCGCGGTCACCAGAATCTCGAAAGTCAGTGGTCGACCGCTCTTGCGCTCGATGAGCTCCGTGCCGCGCAGTTCATAGCCGGCGGTTGCGAGCAGGTCGAGCGCGCGCTTGAGCGTCGCCCGATCGCGACCGGACCCGTCGCTGACCGGCGGCGACCAGGAGCCATCAAGCACGTCGGCACGCACCGCGTCGGCAAATGGCGCAAGCAGCGCTCTCTCCCCGGGATCGGCCGGTCGCCCATGCGACGACAGTTCCGAGCCGTCGAAAAAGCTCGCGCTTCGCCGGTAGAGGTCAAAGAAGTAACTGTGGTTGATCCATTCGAAGTCGAACAAGAGCGAGATCGCCTCGCGCAGGCGAGTATCGGCGAACACCGCACGGCGGGTGTTGAAGACGTAGTAGCTGCTCGGCTTCGGCACGCCGGTGGGCAGCGCCTCCTTGACCACACGGCCGTCACGCACGGCGGGAAAATCGTACGCCGTTTGCCAGCGACCCGGATCGTGCTCATTGCGCGTGTCGTAAAGGCCGCGCTTGAACGCCTCCAGATGCGAATTGGTCTCGCGGTAATAGTCGAAGCGAATCTCGTCGAAGTTCCATAGACCGCGGTTGATGGGAAGCTCGCGGCCCCAGTAATGGGGATTACGCTTGAGGACGAGGCTTTTGCCGGGGTCGACATGGCCGACCAGGTAGGGTCCGGTTCCGAGCGGCGCCTGGAACGACGTCTCCTCGAATCGCTCGGCCTCTACGGCGTGCTTTGCCAGCACGGGCATCAGTCCGAGGATGAGCGCAAGCTCGCGGTCGTCGCTGCCGGAGAGATCGAAACGCACGGCCTGTTCGCCGATTGCTTCCGCTTTGGCGACCTTGGCGTAGTAAGTGCGATGGTTCGGCCGTCCCTTGTCGCGCAGAAGCTGCCACGAGAAGATCACGTCCTCGGCGGTGACCGGCGTTCCGTCGGAGAACTTCGCGGCTGGGTCGAGGTAGAAGGTCACGTAGCTGCGCTGGGCGTCGGTTTCGACTCGGCGCGCAATCAACCCGTAAAGCGTGAACGGCTCGTCATAGCCGCGCGCCATGAGACTTTCGACCACGTAGCCGCGAATGGAAGGTGGAGCGATCCCTTTGACGATGAAAGGATTGAGGCTGTCGAAGGTGCCGAGCACGCCCTGGACCAGGCGGCCGCCCTTGGGCGCGGACGGGTCCGCATAGGGTAAGCGGGCAAAACCCTCGGGCCACGCCGGCGCGCCGTGCATCGCAATGGCGGGCCGCGCCTCGCCAGCGAGCGCCGCGCTCGGGTTAGCCCCACACAGTGCAAGGCCGAGTAGCACCGCATGACATGTGG
>Ga0209647_1000185_pt1 | contig 57662 bp, 56 predicted proteins | sample GraSoi_2013_60cm_FD_185827 | JGI IMG/M metagenome (GOLD analysis project Ga0209647, IMG submission 185827) | Grasslands soil microbial communities from the Angelo Coastal Reserve, California, USA - Sample 9_17_2013_60cm (SPAdes) (version 2) | ecosystem: Environmental > Terrestrial > Soil >...
ACAGGTCCTACGCCCCTTGCGTTTTCGCGGCATTGTCTTCGGTAGCGGCGACTGTCCAACTATGTATTTGGCTTGGGTGCCGCCTAGAAGTGGACGCGGAGCTGCGCGCGTCAATTTCGACCTCGCGCCAAACCAGAGGCGTCTCGGGGACAGTCGCGGCTACCGAAGAAAATGCCGCGAAACGCCAGAGCATAGGACCTGTAACCCGCAACCCGCGACCTGTAACCCGCAACTTCTACCCCTTCATCGCTGCACCGTATCGCTCCGCGACATAGTCCCAATTAATCGCGTTCCAAAACGCGGCGATATACTCCGGTCGGCGATTCTGATGCTTCAGGTAGTAAGAGTGCTCCCAAACATCGATTCCAAGAATCGGTACTTCTTTTTCATCCTTTTTCGAGATTGGGTTATCTTGATTTGGCGTTGGCGTGATCTCCAGATCTTTACCATCCACGACCAACCAAGCCCAACCGCTCCCAAAAACCTTGGTCGCCGCTTCGCTAAACTTCTTCTGAAAATCGGTGAAGCTCCCAAAAGTTGTGTCAATCGCCTTCGCGAGATCGCCGGTCGGTTTACCGCCGTCGTTCTTCTTCAGAAACTTCCAAAACAAAGAGTGATTGAAATGGCCTCCGGCATTGTTGCGCACCGTTGTTCGGACGTTTTCAGGAAGTGTGTCCAAGCTCGTTAGCAATTCTTCTAACGATAGCTGTTGAAATTTTGGATCCGCACCGGCCAAAGCTTTGTTCAGATTCTCCACATAAGCGGCGTGATGCTTATCGTGATGGATCTGCATGGTTGACGTATCGATATACGGCTCGAGCGCATCGTAAGGATAGCCAAGATCGGGTACTTTGAATGGATAAGTGAGTTTTGCGATAGCGGTATCGGTTTCAGCCCAGGAAAACTTTGGGGCCATGGAGATAGCGCCCGCGGCGAGCGCGACAGTCTTAATTGCAGAGCGTCGATTCATCATAGGTTTAAATCTGACAAACGGTGAATGTTACTAATGCTGTCGGACCGGAGGCTGAGCAATTTGTTTGTACCATTCGAAGGGATAGACGTTGGGTCTTCCAATTGGGTGGCTTTCGTATAGCTCGACCAATTCGGACGCGGCGACGCGAACCTTCTGGATTCTGTCTTCTCTCCTTTCAGTATTGATCCCGTGGACCTCTGCCTCTATAGTCACCCGCTCGTTTTATGAAGACTTCTCCTACGTCCGAAGCTGCCAATTTGCGTCAGGCCCCGGAACGGGGCGCAACGATGAACGGCGCCGAGATTCTCGTCGCTGCCCTGGAGCGGGAAGGCGTAGAAGTAATTTTCGCCTATCCGGGCGGTGCCAGCATGCCGATTCATCAGGCATTGACTCGTTCAACCAAAATACGCACCATTCTTCCTCGCCATGAACAAGGCGGCGTGTTTGCCGCCGGAGGCTATGGAAGAGCAACCGGACGCGCTGGCGTCTGTATGGCCACCTCCGGCCCCGGGGCGACAAATCTCGTTACTGGTATTGCCGACGCTTACATGGATTCTGTTCCGCTGGTCGCAATCACCGGCCAGGTGCCTCAAGAAATGATCGGTCGAGGCGCCTTTCAGGAGACCGATGTGTTCGGAATGACCTTACCGGTCGTCAAGCACAGCTATTTGATCATGGATATCCACGAGATCCCGCGGGTGGTGAAAGAAGCGTTTCACATCGCGCAGACGGGACGCCCGGGGCCGGTGGTCATCGACATCCCTAAAAATATTCAGAACCAAACGGCCCAACCGATCTTCCCGCAAGAGTTGACCTTACGGGGGTACACGATCCCAGCACAGCCGGACCCGGTCGCGCTCAACGAAGTGATCGGTCTCATAAAGTCGGCTCAGCGTCCGATGATTTACGCCGGCGGTGGTATTATTTCCGCGAATGCCGCCGCGGATCTTCTGGAGTTTGCCGAGCGCAGCCAGATCCCGGTTGCCACCACGCTGATGGGTATTGGGGGGTTTCCCGAAAGGCACCCGCTTTCGCTCAAATGGTTGGGAATGCATGGGACCGTGTATGCCAATTGCGCCGTGAACGAGGCGGATCTATTGCTGGCTTTAGGCGTTCGTTTTGATGATCGAGTCACCGGCAAAGTAGAGAAATTTGCTGAGCACGGGACGATCGTTCATATCGATATTGATTTCTCAGAACTGAACAAGAATAAGGTGGTCAAGCTGCCGATCCATGGGGATATCAAGCACGCGCTGAAGGAATTGAATCGTTTGCTCGCCGAAACCGGCCATCAACGCGAGTCGGCAAATTTCACTCTTCACGGTTCCTGGTACAAAAAGATCGAGGCCTGGAAACAGCGCTATCCGCTTGACTTTAGAGATACCGAGGACGTGATCCAACCGCAGTATGTGATCAAGCTTTTGGATGAAATGACTAAAAGTGAGGCCATCATCACTACCGGTGTCGGACAACACCAAATGTGGGCGGGCCAATACTACAACTTTAGTCATACTCGACAGTTCCTCACGTCAGCAGGACTCGGGGCGATGGGGTTCGGTTTTCCGGCTGCGATTGGAGCAAAGGTCGCTTTCCCGGACCGTCAGGTAATCGATATTGACGGCGACGGCTCGTTCCTGATGAATATTCAAGAACTGGCTTGTGCCCACATCGAGAATATACCGGCAAAGGTCATTATTCTGAACAACCAGCACCTCGGTATGGTGGTGCAATGGGAAGACCGTTTTTACAATAGCAATCGCGGTCACACGTTTCTCGGAGATCCGAAGGACCGGGAACGGATCTATCCGGACTACGTGGAAATTTGTGCCGGCTTTGGTGTGAAGTGCGAACGGGTGTTGCACAAAAAGGAACTCCCAGCCGCCATTCAACGGATGCTTGATGCGGACGAATGTTATCTCTTGGATGTGATGGTGCCTTATACTGAGCACGTGCTACCGATGATTCCGGCAGGGAAGACCTATCGCGATATCATCATCGACGACCGTCACGGCAAGTTCCAGGGATAACAAGGTTGCGGGTTGCGAGTTACGGGTTGCTGGTTACGAGTTGCGAGTTGGAGGTTCCCTTCGATCTCGACACTGGTTCAATATGGCTACGAATGTTCACTGCCTGGATCGAGCGCTTACCCGTAACCCGCAACTCGTAACCCTGAAAGTCATGGAAGAAAACGAGCTACTTGTCATTCGGCGGCAAAAACTGCAGCAGTTAATCGACAAAAAGGTCGATCCGTTTGGCGGTTCGTTCGAGGTTTCCGGTTCGATCTCCGAAATTCGCGACGCTTTTGCCGAGGGGCAACAAGTCCGTGCTGCTGGCCGGATCACGGCCCATCGCAATATGGGCAAGAGCCAGTTTCTGGACCTGAGCGATATCAGTGGCCGAATCCAGATTTTCGTCAACTTGAAGGAATGTAGCCCGGATGATGCAGAGATTTTTCAGTTGCTCGATCTGGGGGATTTCCTAGGAGTGGAAGGAGAATGTTTTCTCACCAAGACCGGCGAGCCGACGATCCGGGTTGCTCGTTTTCAAGTGCTGACGAAGACACTTCGTCCGTTACCGGACAAATGGCACGGCGTGAGTGACGTCGAGGTTCGCTATCGTCAGCGCTATCTCGACCTAATCGCAAATCCGGAATCGCGAAAGATCTTCCTCCAACGCAGCCTGGTGACGCGCGAAATTCGCGAGTTTCTTCACCAGCGCGGCTTTATCGAGGTCGAGACGCCGATGATGCAGACGATCGCTGGTGGAGCGGCCGCTCAGCCATTCCAGACCTATCATAACGCTTTAAGCATCAACCTGTTTTTGCGAATCGCGCCTGAACTTTACTTGAAACGACTTCTGGTAGGCGGCTTTCCGAAGGTATTCGAAATGAATCGGAACTTTCGTAACGAAGGGATCTCACGACGACACAATCCCGAGTTTACCATGCTGGAGGTTTATTGGGCTTATGCCGATTTTCACAAGATGGCGGAACTCGTCGAAGAACTCATCTGCCACCTGGCCGAAACGGTAATCGGAACGTTGAACGTCGAGCATCGCGACAGTGATGGAACAGTAAGACGGACGATCCGTCTGCAACGTCCGTGGCGTCGAGCCCGCTACGCCGATCTAATCCGCGCAATTGATGGCGGCTGGTTCGAACGCTCGCGCGAGGCTAAGGTTGCTAAATGCCGAGAGCTGGGCGTGGAAATTCAACCGGCAACGCAAGAGTTTGAAATTACGCAACAGGTGTTCGAAAAATTGGTGGAAGAAAAAACGATCGACCCGCTTTTCGTAACTCACCTCCCGACTGACCTAGTGCCACTCGCGAAACAGAGTTCTGCTGACCCGGCTATAGTTGATGTTTATGAATTGATTATCAACGGTCAGGAGATTTCGCCCGGATACTCGGAACTCAACGATCCGATTGTCCAACGGCAACGATTGCTGGAACAGGCCGGAGAAGAAACTCAGAAAATGGATGAAGACTTTCTTTTGGCGTTGGAGTACGGGATGCCGCCGGCCGGAGGAGTCGGAATCGGAATCGATCGTTTATTGATGTTATTGACCGGCGCGGAATCAATCCGGGATGTGATCCTTTTTCCGCATTTGAAACCTAAGGGTCAAGAATGAGCGCGTCTGCGGCGGTGGGCGAGGAATTCGCGCCGGAGGCGAGGAACGCCAACCAGTTCAGTCTCTACAATCAGCTTAATTTCCAGATCACGCTGGGAGCTCCGATGATCTTGTACGCCAAGTCGCTCGGAGCCGGCGCGACCACGATCGGCATCGTGGCCGCTCTCGCGCCATTGCTTACCGTTCTGCAATTGCCAACGGCCTATTTCATACCCAAAGTTGGCTACAAGCGCTTCGTACTCTTGGGATGGCTTTCCCGCACGATTATAGGGTTCAGTCTGGCGCTACTCCCGCTGGTTACTGCACTCGATGCGGCCACCAAAACCAGCCTGATGTTAATGTGCCTTTTTACATTCAATGTTCTCCGAGGAATTTCGACCGGAGCCTGGCTCCCCTGGTTAACTTCCCTGATCCCTGAAACCTCGCGGGGAGCCTTTCTCCGGCGAGACCAAACCTTCATGCAGATCGGAGGCATGCTCGCGATGGCTCTTTCCACGCTCGTGCTCTTGCGCGACGCGCACCCCGGGAATTTTTCGTTCTTGTTCCTATTGAGCGCTTGTGCTGGAACTCTGAGCCTATTCTTCATTCGGCGTATACCAGACGTATCGATCGAGGATCAAATCCGCGGTTCAGGTCAACCTGTGCCGTGGCTCGAGATCCTGCGCCACCCTCCGTTCAGCAAGCTGCTGATCTTCAACGTGGTTTATAACTGGGTGGTCGGAGGACTGGCCGCGTTTGCAATTGGATTTCTTCAGAGTCGAGCCGGGTTCACTGACGGAGCCATCCTCGCTTGTAGTCTGCTCTCCTTTGTTGGAGCATCGGTAAGTGTGTCCAGCTTCGGCGAGCTGCTGAACCAAGTGGGCAGCAAACCGATCTTGCGAATCGCGATCGTCTGCTATCTTTGGGCAGTGATTTGTTGGGTGTTGCTCTCCAGCAATCTTTTGTATAGCTCAGCATCGACCGTAGCGATCATCTATTTCATCTTGGGTATTGCGGGTGGGCTTTTCTCGATCGCCAACACCCGAATGGCGATGGATACGATGCCGGTCATGGGCCGCAATCACTTCTTTTCGCTGTTCACCGTCTTTTCCTCTCTCAGCCTAGGACTGGCACCAATCGGTTGGGGCATCTTTCTTGATTTGTTAGCGAACTTGGAAGCGAGGATTGGTGCGTTCGAAATCAATCGGTACAGCATTTATTTTTCGCTCTTAGTAGTTCTGGTTATCGCCACCTTTTTCTTGGCCAATCCTTTGGTTGAAAAGAAAGGGCAACCATTTTCACTTGCTCTTCGCGATGCCGTGATCTACTCGCGTCTGCGACTGTTTACCCGGTTTCTTAACCGGTGAGCAGAATCTTATCGGACGAATGAACGCGACCAACTTTTTCGGCCATCGTGTCTAAACGAACCCGCTTACCTTTTAGCTACTTTATCGCGCTTCGTTACCTTAAACCGAAACGCACTTTCCTTTCGCTGATCACCTTGATCTCGATCACGGGCGTCGTTCTCGGCATCGCGGTGCTGATTGTGGTGATTTCAGTCTTCACCGGATTCGAAAGAGAGATCGAAGCCAAGATCATCGGCTTTGATGCGACCGTGCTCGTGAACGCAAATGGAGAAGGACCGAATGGCGGGTTTATCACGAATTGGCGCGAGCTGCTTAAGACCATCGAAAAAGTTCCGGGAGTAGAGGCTGCGGCTCCAATGATGGAGGGCCCGGTTGTCGCCGAATCGCACGCCAATGGCCAAAATCTTCGCATGACACCCCTGGTCCGTGGGATTGAACCAAGTCTCGCGAACAAGGTCGCCAATTTCGAATCGATGATCGTGGACGGAAAGATGGACTTGGATGGTGACACTTGCATCATTGGATCTGACCTCGCGGCAAATCTTCAGATCTCGGTGGGCGACAGCCTCACGCTCTATTCACCAGGAAATATAAACAATATCATCAATCTGTTACGAGAAGTGAAGAGCGATCCCGGCAATAAAGAGAAAGTGCAGCAGGCGATCGATCTATTGCTTCCCACCGATCTGACCGTAACCGGAATTTTTAGGTCCGGACGCTACCTATACGACTCCAACTATGTGCTGGTTCCGCTCCATATCGGACAGGAGCTCTATCAGTTGGGAGATTCGGTGCATTTCATTGCGATTAAGACGGGTGGCGACCCATTTGGAGTGGTAGCGGTGAAACAACGTCTCAGCGCTATTCTCCAGCCGCCGTTGCAAGCGACAACTTGGATTGACCGAAATAAGGAATATCTGGACGCCATTCGGGTAGAGCGGACCACGATGTTCTTTGTCCTTCTCTTCATCGTCGTGGTAGCGGCTTTCGGTATCATGAGCACTCTGATCACCACGACGGTCCAAAAGACTCGTGACATCGGCGTGATGAAGGCGCTGGGATCCAAAGTGACCCAGATCCTCTGGATCTTTCTCGCTCAGGGGATGACGATCGGATTTTTTGGCACTTTGATCGGGCTCGGGACAGGTATATTGGCGGTTCAGTACCGGAATCAATTAAGAGATTTGTTGTCCGCGACCTTTCACATGCAGCTATTTCCGGCGCAGGTCTACCAATTTGCGGAAATTCCGGCCCAAATCGTACCAAAGGACGTGGCATTCATCTGCTGCAGCGGATTCGCCATTTGCACGATTGCGGCACTGATCCCAGCCTACTTCGCGGCCCGGTTGGACCCGGTGAAAGCCCTGCGGTTCGAGTGATTCTGGTCGTGACGGTTGTCATTTAATGTGAGAAGGTTAGCAACGTCTTCACTAGATGATCAGCGACTGGGAAAGCTTCGTTCAGAGCCATTCCGACGAAATTTCGGAGGAACTTGATCTGGATTGTGTACGCCCTGGCGATACGCTCCACGTTGTTACAGATCATACCGACTATGTTTTTGAGATCGTTCAGGGGTCTGAGGCCGAGTTGCATTGTTCTCGTCCGGACCGCCCGACTGGCCGCGTGCGGATCGCCGGCTGTGGTTTTGGATTTTCTACTACCTTTAAGCCGCGTCGCTTATTTTGTGGAGGGCGCTTGGAATTCACTTTTTTCCGTGACGCCGAACCGGCCCGATTCCGGACCACCTCTATCAATGCGATCTTTCATAGCCATCAAAATGAGCCAATTGCTCGTATGATGGTCTGAAACGATACTGGGGCAAGAGGTGGCCATGACAAGAAGGGAATTCTTAAGGATAGCTCGCAATGCTGCTGTTGGATCGGCTCTAGCCGGAGGACTCACAACTGCCGGATACGCGACACTGTTCGAACCGAATCGACTGAAGATCAGCCGGACGCGCGTACAAATGAAGCGGCTGCCGATGCGTCTAGATGGGTTGCGCATCGTTTTAATGGCCGATTTTCATCTCTTTCCATTTACGTCGGCCGAATTGGTCCAAAAGGCGGTTTATGAAGCCAGCGCCCTCAAGCCGGATCTGGCCTTGTTCGGGGGCGATTTTGTTTACTCAGAAGCAGAGGCAGCCTACGAGCTTTCACCGATCCTCGCACAATTGAATGCGAAACTGGGCTCGTTCGCCGTCCTCGGGAACCACGACCACGTGAAAGGTGCGGCGATTGTTCAAGATGCCCTGAGGCAGTCAGGAATCGAGGTCTTGAACAATCGAGGTGTAACCCTATCCGTTGGACCATGCGGTCTTTATCTCGCGGGAGTTGATTCAATGGCGGCAGGCACCCCGGACGTGCGCGCAGCATTTGCTGCCCATCGAAGCGAGGCGTCCACTCTGGTCTTGGCCCATGAGCCCGACACCATCGATTACTATTCACAATACGTACCGATCGATCTGCAGCTTTCCGGCCATTCCCACGGCGGACAGATTCGGCTCCCTGGGGTCGGTCCCATGATTCTGCCTCCATGGGGTCGCCGATACCCACGCGGGCTTTACCAGGTACAAGATTCCCAGTTGTTGACCAGCCAAGGAATTGGGATGGTAGATCTACCGGTTCGGATAAATTGTCCTCCCGAAATCGCGGAAATCACGCTGACGTGTTAAGCGTTTGGCGTTTGGCGTTTGGCGACTATGTTGGACAAGCTAGTCGCCGCTGCCGGGTTATCGGCCAGTGGCTATCGGCTATTATCACAGGAGGTGATACGGATCGACATCGACCGCGACTTGCACCTCGTCGGGCAACGTTAATCGGTCTAACACTTGTTTGATCTCGGCCGAGAGCCGTTTCGTATTTCGCGTTCTCAACAGAATTTGGAAACGATAGTGGCTCTTCGTTCGCTCGATCGGTGCCGGGACCGCCGGGTGTAGTGTCGTCGTATCATCCAGTTGCTCTGCTAATCGCCGGTGAACGGTTTGGGCAGTAAACTCCGCTAATCGCTGATGCTTGGATCGGACCTGCACGAGTATGAGATGAACGTATGGGGGGTAATCGCAACGCTCCCGAAATTCGCTCTCTTGTTCCCAAAAGCCGTCAAAGTCATGATGCCGCGCAAATTGGATCGACGGACTAAACGGGGTAGATGTCTGCACAAAAACCTCCCCGGTAATCTCTCCCCTTCCGGCGCGGCCAGCGACTTGAGTGAGCAACTGGAATGTGCGTTCACCAGCTCGAAAGTCGGGTAAGTGAAGTCCGATATCTGCATTGATAATGCCCACCAAAGTGACATTCGGAAAATCGAGACCCTTGGCGATCATTTGCGTGCCGATGAGAATGTCGATCTGTCCACTACGAAAAGCACCGAGGGTTTGTCGATAAGAATCCTTTCGTACCATGGTATCGGAATCCATGCGTCCCAACCGGGCTTTTGGAAAAAGCTTCTGGACGATCCCTTCGACCTTTTCGGTGCCGAAGCCGGCGTAACGGATAGTGGGATCCGAGCATTCGGGACATCTCTTGGGGACAAGTCCAACATGGCCGCACAAATGGCATTTCAGCCGTTGTTCCGCTAAATGTAGTGTCAGCGGGATAGTACAATTTGGACATTCACAGACGAAACCGCACTTGCCGCAAACCAACGACGACGCAAATCCACGCCGGTTCAGAAACAGAATGGTCTGCTCGCCGCGTTGGAGCCGTTCTTCGATGGCCAGTCCTAACGTCCGGGAGATGATGGGATGATGCTTGGCTCGAGCAAACTCCTGGCGCAAATCGACGATACGGATCATCGGCATTCGGCGATCGTCGACCCGAGCAATCAAGCGAAGTAACCGGTATTTGCCGGTTCGGACATTGTGAAAGCTTTCCAAGGAGGGTGTAGCGGAACCCAACACCACTGCGCATTTTTCCATTTGCGCCCGTACTACGGCCAGATCGCGCGCGTGATAGCGCGGGGTCTCCTCTTGTTTGTAAGAGACCTCGTGCTCTTCATCAACGACGATGAGTCCAAGTTGTTGGACGGGGGCGAATACGGCGCTGCGAGCCCCAATCGCCACTCGAGCCGCACCGCGATGAAGACGGTGCCATTCGTCGTGTCTCTCGCCAGCAGACAGATGACTATGCAATACCGCAACCAATTCTCTGGGAAAACGTGCTTTGAACCGTTCGACCGTTTGCGGCGTAAGAGTTATTTCCGGCACTAACACCAGAGCGCCGCGGCCCAGAGCGAGACACTCTTGAATCGCTTGCAAATAGATCTCGGTCTTTCCGCTTCCGGTCACACCATGCAGCAAAATCGGCTTTCGATTTTCTTCCTTCATGGTTGCGATGACGATGGACAAAGCGGCGGATTGGGCGGCATTGAGCGGTATCGGTTGCGTTGGAACATATTGATCAGCGGCGAAAGGATCACGGTCATGAGTCTCGAAGTGGATTTCTAACCAGCCTCTCTTCACCAGCTGCTGAATCGTTCGGTCAGTGGTTTTTCCCTGTTCCACCAAGTCGCTCCAACGAATTGGGCCCGTTTCATTCAAAAGGAGCTGTAAGATCTCCGCCTGTCGGGGCGCTCGGGTTGCAAGCTGCTCCAACTCGACCGGATCAGGTCTGCGCGCTACCTGTACAGTTCGAGTTCTTTTAAAGCCAAGTGAGGCATGGCGAATGACCTGCGGTAAAGTAGAACGAATGGCCGCTTCGACGGAACAGCAATAATACTCTGACATCCATCGCGCGAGACGAAGCAATTCCGCATTCAGAATCGGCTTTTCGGAAAGAAGCTGAGCGATGGCGCGCGGATTCGGCGCTACCGTTTCGTCGAGTATCGCAGTAACCGTTGCTAGCACTTCCCGGTTCCGAAGTGGTACTTTAATTCTTGAACCTACATGGACCTTGCTTTTCCAAGCCGGGGGTATGAAATAATCTAATTCCTTGTCGGTAGGGTCATCAGTAACGACTCGCGCATACCGCTGCATGGTTTCTTAGTGGTAGTTTAATGGTCTCTACACCAGAGCGAAGCCAAAACGCGTTTGCCCGCATTCCAGCGGTGGCAAAATTCTTGTTCCGGTTCGCTCTAGTGATCGTGTTATCGGGCTTCACCGCGGTATCCTACCTCATTGTTCGTTCGAAAGATCCACTTTATGTGGTCCGCGAGATCAAAGATTGGGGCGACTATCATCGCTTCGATACGCTGATCACCAAAGTTGCTACTGAACACGGGCTTGATCCACGACTGGTGAAAGCGGTGGTATGGCGGGAAAGCCGGTTTCAAAGCGATATGTTAGGAAGAAACGGTGAACGTGGGCTGATGCAAATCTCCGCCATCGCAGCCCGGGAATGGGCCACGGCCAACGCCATCCCAAATTTTGAGCCGGACCAGTTGTTCGACCCGAAAATTAACCTTGAAATCGGGTCTTGGTATTTAGGAAAGGCGATGCAGCATTGGAACAATCAAGATGACGCAGTGCCGTTTGCTCTGGCCGAGTACAATGCCGGCCACAGCCGCGTGGATCGCTGGGTTCGAGTCGCTTCCCAGCGAAATCCGCAACTAAACGCCCAAGTTTTTCAGGATAGCATCGATTTTCCCTCCACCGCACATTACGTACGCACAATCCTTGCGAGGTATGATTTCTATAAACAACGCGGACCAATGACGACCGAGAACAATGCGGTACTGCAAGAGTAGGGATGAAGTCGGGAGCCGATCCCTACCGATTCACGAAGCTTCGAAGCAAAGCTAGGTTCAGACGATCTTCCGCCAGATCTTCCTTTTTCGGTGTTTCCAAAACTTTGGGTAGATGAGCGAACCTCTCGGAGCGAATGATTTCTTGGAACGGTGCGATCCCAATTTTTCCTTTTCCGATGTGATCGTGCCGATCAACTCGCGATCCCAGCGCCGTCTTGGAGTCGTTCAGGTGCCAGGCAGACAAGCGATCGATGCCAATTTCTCTTTCGAACTCCTCGAAGGTCCGCCAAAAACCTTTCGCGGAACTAATATCATAGCCAGCGGCGAATAGATGCGCGGTGTCGAGACAAACCAGCAACCGCTTCCGATAGCGGCAGGATGCGATGATGCCAGCAAGCTGGCCAAAAGTGTGTCCCAGGCAACTTCCTTGACCCGCGGTAATCTCGAGCGCGATCTTGCAGCGCGCCTTTGGCAAGTCGGCGAATACTGCGTCCAGACTCTGTGCTACCAGTTGAATGCCGGCATTTACGCCTGCGCCGAGGTGGGAACCGGGATGAAGGACGAGAAAGGGTAATCCTAGTTGATCGGCTCGCTCCAGCTCTGCTTTGAGCGCTTGCCGGGATTTCTCGAGAATGTCGTCATTGTTTGCCGCCAAATTGATCAAGTAGCTGGTATGTCCAAACACAATTTTTGGTTTTTCGGGAAACGTGCGGAAAGCAGCAAGCTCCGTCTCGGCAAACGGTTTCGCGAACCACTGCATGTTGTTCTTCACGAAAATCTGAATCGCGGTGCAACCGATCGACTGACCGCGTTCAAGAGCCTTGCTCGGGCCGCCGGATATCGACATGTGCGTGCCTAAGAGAATCGGGCTTGGCGTCAACCGAAGCCGCGCTGCCTTGGCACGACCAGCTCTTGATGCCAATTTGTCATCTGTCATTTGTCATCCTGTCATTTCCGTGTGGGGCCAACCACCTGCCATTCCGGCGATTCAATCGTACCGGTTACACGCGCAAACGGACCCTCTCCGTCCACCGCGCCGGAAAGATCAACTAAACCACCGAGTAGTCCGATCGAACCGGTCAAATTCAAGGAATGACCAGCAGACCACAGCTTAAGCGTCTCAATGGTCAAATTCTCGCCCGCGGTTTCAAATCGCAGATCAAGCGTAAACGGTTCCTGCAATCCGATAGCATGTAAACGGCTTGCCACCGGCTGAAACAATGGAGCATCCTCGACTCGAGCCTGGGCCAAATGAATGGACCCGGTCACGACGGCGTCTTTTCGATTGGTTTGCCGAATAGTGAGCGTACCGGTGGCCTGCCCCGAATAGGGCTGCAACCAATGACTCGCATGCCCCAATCTGGCCAGATCGACCTCGTTGAAACGGAGTCGGGCCTCGATCGGCCAGTTCTCACCTTGGGACCTTGCGTCGGCAGTGCAAATACCTGAACCGAGGTTACCGTTCAACCGGGTAAGACGGACCTCCTTTGAATTAACCCAAAATTCGCTGTCACCGCTATCAAATGGGATATCGAGGGTACCCCAGCGAAAGGAAAACGGCTCGCTCGAATGGACCTTGACCGAAAGCGCGCGATCCCCAGGCTCAACCGGTTCGCTGACCGATTCAACCACCGTCAACGGAGCAACATTAAACCGAAAAACATCCATCAGCACCGCCCAGTGCGGATCGATCCAACTGGCTAACACCGAGGGATTGATGTGCGCCCGAGCCTTAATAGATGAGATCTCGTGACCCAAGAGATCGTAACTGAAATTGCCGTTTCCGGTCCCTTCATCACGCGCAACCTGGACATTCTCCGCGATAATCTTGCCATCTCCAATGTGAAACGACGCCGAGGCCGAGTTGAGAAAAACACCACGAAACCGGGTTCTTCCCAACCAAGCTTGACCCGATCCACTGATATCTTCGGGACGCGGCGAGGTTCCGGATAATGAGAGCTGAATAACCGGTGGTGCGAGAAACTCCCACGGAGCACATATCGAGCGCAGTTCCTCGGGCAACAGCGGACTGATAGCGACCGGGTTGAGCGCCGATTGGACCCGAAGCCGGAATTTATCGGGCATATGCAAGATTTCTCCGGTCAGCGTCCCCGATCGATGCGTCACCTCGGCGTTGGAAATCATCCAGGCGTCATTGCCTTGTTGGGAGAAGGTTGCCCGCATACTTTGAAACTCGATTCCCTGCACTGCGAATCGTTCAAAGTTCAATTTTCCGATGAACTGCAATGCCCCGCTCCGTTGGACCGTTCCCGCCAACTCGATCTGCGGCGGTGCGTTGAAGACCCAATCCTTTAACCAACGAGCTCGCGGCTCATCTTTCAGCAGACGTCCGATATCTAATGTACTTCGTGCTTGAAACTGTTTCTTTCCAGAGGCGAAGTTCCAATCAGCAACCGCAAACAATTCGCCCTGCGCATCCTGCACCTGGCAATGAGCAACGCGCAAGGAATGATTCTGATAAGTAAAATCGGCGGTCAAATTGTGCAGTTCGTCGTCTCCATGAAGGAATCGAGCCGCTACGAGATGACCGCCGTCCAAACGCCAATCTGCCGGGTGCATCAAGTCCGCTTGAAATGAAAATTTCACCTCCGGCGTTTGCTCGGGGTAACGAACTGACTTGAGCTCATGAAGAATTTCGGTGAGGAACCCGAGACGTTCATTAGAAGAATCGGGATCATGTTCTTCATCCAGAACAAGTACGGGTAATTCTTGCGGATGCAGAATCGTTCCGCTGGCATCGAATCGTATTCCGTAAAGTTTGCCCGAAGCTTGGCGTATCTCGATGCGTCCGGCCAGGAAGTAGATCCGGGCGTGAAAATCGGTCAAACGGATCTTTTCTCCGGACGGTTTTCTCGGATCAATCGGAATAACAATCCGAGCATCGCGGAGATCGACAGAATTTAACGCTGGTTCGTGTTGGAACAGGTTGGCGTAGTTAACATCGAGGGAGATGTTGTTGATCTCGGCGAGCAGCGTATCACCGGATTTGCTATCGAAAATCGCGACATCTCGAGCAATTAAACCATGGAACGGATCGAGCGTCAGCTTGCTGACGTCAATCGACAAACCGTAGCGATCGAATTCCTTTTCGAGCATGCCACGCCAGCGTCGGCCAAACCCTCTGGCGTAGCCATACCAGCTGATCCAGGCTACCGCCGCGATCAAAAGTAATAAGAGTGGCCAACGTGCAATACGAATAATGCGGCCAATCATCTGCGGATGATCGGCCAAAGCTGAGAAAAGGAAAGCGGGAGATTGGGAGAGGTGCACTGCCGTCCGACAAAGCGGGTCGGGGGCTTGGCCGGCCACGATTTGCAATATTCGGCGCGGACCCTCGTGCGTTGTGGACGCGATCCCTCCCGATTTGGCTTCCAGTTTGGCCCGGCATGTGCTAAAGATGAAATCCCGATGATTCAACCGAACTGTCGGGCCCGGTTCACAGCGGAAGACTTTGCTTTTGTTGTCCGCGTTCTCGGGCGAAACCCAAGTCAATCAATCAGTCTGGTCGATCTGCTTACCGACCCGGAGGTGCGCGATCAGATCCTTGATCATGAAGCACTTTCCCGGGCCGTACTGGAAAATCCAGGCAACCTGGTCATTTCCCCACAATTTTATTTCTATATTTTGGCCAGACTGGTTCTGCGCCGCACGCGAATTGACGATCGGACCATGGCCGATTACCTCGCTGCTTTGTTGGAGAAATTCTCGGAGATTCGGCAATGGTCGGCTCCGGTAGAGGCGGTTCAAACCGCTTACCTCTCTGACTTGTTGGCCGCCCTGAAGAACGCGTCGTCCTATCAGACCTTTTTGATTCGAACTTACATCGGCAATTACTCGCTCTTACTTACCGGTATCTTTTACGAGAACGTTGAATCAAGGCGGCAACGCGGTGCTCCAAGTTTTTCGTTTTACGAAGAGCTGGGCCGGACCAGCTTTCACGATGCAGCGTGCCACGATGTAGCAAAAAAATTCCAACTCGCCGATGTGTTCGAGAAATTGGCTGAGCAATTCCATGATTGCCGTCTCGCCTTAAATCGGTTGGCGGATGAGCTGTTTGATCTGGGCGATCGCCGTCATGTGCAGCCGATCATTTCGTTATGAATCCTACTCTTTTCAGTGAGGTGCAGCGCTTGTTTGAGCGGACTTACGCGAATGTCGGCATTAATCTAGAGGATTGTCTGATTGACCGAAGTCGGTGCCGCCAATTGACTTGGCTGGCGGGCGCGGCGGCACACGAACTCAGCGACCTAGCGCGTACCTTTCTGCGTACAGCGGATGATCGCTTGTATGTCGGCATTTACTATTCCGGTTGGCTCATCGAACAGCTCGAGCGACATGATCCGCGCTCCGGACTTTCCGATTCAAATATTCAATCGCTAATCATGTTCGTTGAAGAGATCAATCACGCGTTACACGGCGCGCTGCAATTCAAGGCCGGCCTGCGCCGAATTGACGGCGAAGACTTTGCTCGCAATCTCGAACTACAAGGGCTGGTAGACACCTACCTAGTTTTGCTCCTTTTCGTGGCCTTTTTTCGGCGGACACAAAAGGTGTCTCGCACCGACCGGCGCTGGCTGAGATTCCACTTGTTCGAGTCTCGGTCCGGGGATGCATATCAGGATCGTAACCTGCGCGCTCGTTATCTCGAGACTACCGAGTTGGCGGCCAGCTACACCCATTATCTGGATTCGCTCAACGGGGCGCGTCGCCTGGATGAGATCCGCAATTTCCATGCGCTCAGCTATGACGCAAAACGGCAGCACATTCTCGCGCTTATGAATCGACCGGTAACGGAAGGGCAGTGATCGGTAATCGGTCATTAGATTAGTGACCAGTGAGAGGTTTCAGCGGGGTCGTGTCGCCCTTGTTCTGCCTCCGCCAACCAGCGCCAGCTCTTTGTCTTGCTAATCACCTCTCACCAATCACATCTCACGGACTACCGATTACTGATTACTGATTACTGATTACCGATTACTGATTACTGATTACCGATCACCACCTCTCACCTCTCACCTCTCACCTCTCACCTCTCACCTCTCACCTCTCACCTCTCACCTCTCACCTCTCACCTCTCACCTCTCACCTCTGATCTCCCTCCTCATCAGCGATTGACCCCGCTCTGCTCTTCCTCTACAACCCATGCAGCATGAAGATTTGGATCAATCGATCGGGACAAAATCTCGGCACTTTCTCTCTGGAGGAAGTCCAGCGCAGTCTCGACCAAGGTCAATTCGTCGCTACCGACCTGGCTTGGCAGGAAGGTATGGAGACATGGAAGCCATTGGCGGAGTTTCCCGGAGTTCGGATACCGAGCACCGCGTTGGAAGCGCCTCAGGTATATCCGGTGACGCCGCCGCCAAGTCACGAAATCTCGACGACTGAAGGTCCTTCCATCGCACCGGCCTGGGAACGGCGACCAGAGATCAAACTTTTTCCGGCATTTTTCAGTACCATCCGGGAAGTGCTCTTCGAACCTGGCCCGACTTTCTCGCGGTTGCCCATTACCGGCCAATTGATGCGCCCAACCACATTTTATTTGATGCTGCTCGCGATCCAGTCCGCGCTCGGCTATCTATTTTACGCGGTTTATATTCCGTTCCTGTTCTCCTCGGGTGAATTCCAGCGCTCCGGAGTGTCGGCGGGGCTGCTGGAAATAATTCTTCCTTTTGGTGTCCTGCTGGCGGTCGCTATGAATGTCGGTTTCAACTTCGCGCTGGCCGGTATCTACCATCTCGTCCTCTCGATGCTGGGAGGCGCCGGCAAGGGCTATGAAGCGACTTATAAGGTGGTGACGTATTCAAACGCGGCTTGGCTGCTCGCGTTCGTCCCATGCATTGGCTCGATCGCAGCGATCGTCTTCTTCTTCATCGCTAGTATAATCGGTCTCCAGAAAGTGCATGCGACCGAGACCTGGAAAACCGCCGTGGCCATGCTCTTGCCATTTGCGGTCTGCTGTTTTGCGGTCGGAGGAGTTTACGCCTTTATCATTATCGCCGCGGCTTCGCACGAATCGTCGCGCTATTCGTATTGATGCGGATTCGCAAAATAAATGGGCAGTCTACTGCAGGGGAGACAAACTTCGAAGCATGGTTCCTCTTTGCCTCGCTGATCCTGGCGGTCGGGTGCCTTGGTTGGCTCGGCCTCGGTTTGCCCTGGCCGCATTGCTGGGTGCGACATACATTCGGGTTTCCTTGTCCGACCTGTGGATCGACTCGATGCGCTCTGGCATTGGTCCACGGAAACATAGGTTCCGCACTCCGGTTGAACCCAATGATGTTCGCTGCCTATCTCGGTGTCGGGTTGTTCGATGCGTACGCGATTGGCACGCTTTGGTTCGGATTGCCGCGATTGCGCCTAACCGACATCCCAGCCAAGATTAAGCAAGTATTCAGCCTGCTGCTCATTATCGTGGCCACCAGCAACTGGATTTATCTTCTCGCTCACCGTTGAGCAGCCCGTTGTGACCCAATCATTCTTTCGCAACGGCCTGGCAACCAGCTGCGGTCCGATCTCGAATTGCGGACTGACCTGGTTTTGTTCGGCGCAATGAAGTTCCAGAGAATCAAGACTGAGCCGTCGCATCGCTCCTAACGCCAACTCTGGAGAGTTACATTCGCGGCTCAAGTGCCCAAGAATCACGCGCCGCAAATTTTCGCCGGCAATATCTGCCACCAACGCAGCAGCAGCCTCGTTGGAAAGATGTCCATGACGTGACAGAATGCGCTGTTTTACAGACCAGGGTCGCTTCGAGTCGGCTTGCAACCGTTGTTCATCGTGATTGGTTTCCACGACGAGAGTGTGCACTTCCCGGATGCGTTCCCGCGCGAGCTTCGGAGCGTAGCCAAGATCGGTGAGAAACCCGACGGAACCGTAATCGCTGGATAAAACAAACGCGACCGGATCAACCGCATCGTGGGGCACGTAAAACGCCTGTACGTCGATGTCCTGAATCGTAAAAGAAGAACCGGTGGAAAAAATCTTGTAGCGGTTGGCCTCAGCAATACCCTCTCGACAGAGATATTCCGCAGTGAGCGAGTTACAATAGACCGGTACATCAAACTTTCCGCAAAAGACTTTTAAGCCGGCGATATGATCACTATGCTCGTGCGTAAGCAGGATGCCATCGAGTGATTCCGGCTCGATCCCCAACGATTGCAGCCCCTGCGAGATTCGTCTTGCGCTGAAACCTGCGTCAATCAGGATCCGACAACGGTCTGAGGTCACCAAAGCGCAATTACCGCCACTTCCACTGCCGAGAACGGTGAGGCTAAACACTAACCCTCTTGTATCGCAGCGTTTGACTACTAACAAGTCCGATCAACAAAAAAACTCAACAGATTGTGTCTTTGGATGCGGCCACCCCAAGGGACAGCATCCTGCTGAATGACCGATAGCCAATAGCCGATAGCCAAATTGCAAGAGTTCAGATGCTAATGCTCGGCTATTGGCTATTGGCTATCGGCTATCAAAAAGCGTTTGCCATTCGCACGGTTTCCCCGGACTTATTCCTATTCCCCCAATATGAACCGTTACGTCACCTATTTGATCATGGGCGCCCCAGGGAGCGGAAAAGGGACGCAGGGCAAAATCCTGGGTAATATACCTCGCTTCTTTCACTGCGCGTGTGGAGAGGTTTTCCGGTCTCTGGACACCCGCACTTCACTAGGGAAGCAATTCATCGAGTATTCGAGCAAGGGATTCCTCGTTCCGGACGATCTCACGGTCCAACTTTGGCACAGCAGCATCGATGCACAGGTAGTGGGAGGTCACTTCAAACCTGATATTGACGCGTTGGTACTCGATGGTATTCCACGGACTGCGAATCAAGCATGTCTGATGAAAGACATCATCGACGTAAAACGAGTTCTGCATCTTTCGTGTCCGGATCGCACCGAATTAGTCCGTCGCTTGCGGAAACGTGCGCTCAAAGACAATCGTCTCGATGACGCCAGCGAAAAGGTTATTCAAGATCGGCTGCGTGCTTACGATGAAGAGACGAAACCGGTACTTTCACATTTCGATGGCATCGTGAGTACCATCGACGCTACGCAGCCTCCGGTGAAAGTCTTGGCTGACATGCTGGTTGCAATCTGGGCCACCCGAAACGAATCGTTGCAATTCAACGCCTAGCCCGTCGGACTGGCAAGTGACCCGCAGGTGGTGAATTCACGTGAGAGGCAAGCGGACCGTGTAGACGAGCTGTTCAATTTATCGTTTTCAGCTCAGCGCGAATCTCGACAGACTGCTAAAGTGCCGCTGTGAACACTCCTTTGCGCACGGTCTTTATGGGCAGCGGAGAAATCGGTTTGCCCACTCTGCAATGGATGATCGAATCACCAAAGATTCATTTGGTCGCAGTCGTCACCCAACCGGACAAACCAGTCGGACGATCGCAGATTCTAACTGCTCCCGCGCCCAAACGATTGGCGGAGTCAATCGGAGTCACCGTGCTGCAGCCGATCCGTGTCCGCAGACCAGAAGCTTTAAACCAGATTGCAGAATTGAGGTCCGACTTGATTGTGGTGGCGGCCTACGGGCAGATCTTACCTCGACCGCTTTTGGAGATGCCTACAGTCGCTTGTCTGAATCTTCATGCTTCCCTTCTTCCGCGACACCGCGGCGCGGCACCAATCCAGTCTTCCATTCTGGCCGGAGATGCTGCTTCGGGTATCACGGTGATGTACGTGGCCGAAGGGCTCGATTCTGGAGATATTCTCCTGCAGAAAAGCTTGCCCATCCGGCATCGTGAGACCGGTGGAAGCTTGCACGACCGCTTAGCGAGATTAGCGCCCGAAGCATTGGGGTCAGCGCTGGAAATGCTGATCCAGGGCGAGGCGCCACGGGTCCCACAGGCAGAGGATCAAGCAACTTATGCAGGTAAATTGGATCGAGACTCAGGGCTGGTGCATTGGACCGAATCATGTTGGCAGATCGATCGACTGGTTCGAGCGATGAATCCATGGCCGGGCGCCTACACGCTGGTTTCGCTGGCGGATGAACCACCTCGCCGGCTTAAATTGCACAGAGTCTTGCCAATGCATCGGCGGACAGGGGCACCTGGCCAAATACTGGGTCTCGCAAAACGAGGTTTAATTGTTGGGACGGGAGACGGCAGCGTATTATTGCTCGAGGTACAGCTGGAAGGCAAACGCCGGATGAGTGCCAGTGAGCTCGTGCGCGGATTTCCGTTACCAGCAGGAGCAACATTGGGATGACGGCGTGAGGGCGTATCGGAGCCGGAGGCGTGATGGTAGCAGGGCGAAACAGATCCAGCGAAGGCAGGATCTGTGAGCCTGGAGCAGCGACGCTACTGAATCTTATAGGCGCATCGGTGCGAACCCTGCCACAAGTGCTCTGTCCGCTCTATTTTCACTTTCTTTCCGAGAACTTTTCGGAAGACGTTCAGCTCTTCGCCGCATAAACCGGTGCAATTCGTGGCAGCGATACAAATGGGGCAATGCTTTGGATTTAGTAAAGACACAAATTGCTTAATTATGAATGGATCGACCGTTCCCCCTCCGGTTGAACAGTTCTTTTCAGCCTGTTCTCTGACCCGCATCCAACAGGAGCGAATGTTGACGGTTCCGGAACCGCGTTGTCCGGTTCTGATTTGCTGGCATGACGGAGAGGTCTTTGCACTGGATAATCGCTGTCCGCACATGGGCTTCCCATTGAGCAAAGGGACCCTCAAAGACGGTGTGCTGACTTGCCATTGGCATCATGCACAGTTCGATTTGCGCAGCGGATGCACATTCGTTCCTTAATATTCCGGCAGCAAAACTGGCCGGAGATCAATCGCTGGAGGATCTTCCTCAAGCTGCCGATGAACTTCGCAACTCGATGCTTGAATCGCTCGATGAGCGCAAAGGTTGGTCAATTCTGCCTCGACTAGTGGCCCGTTATCTTCGATTTGGGTATTCGGAGCCAGAGCTGATTGATCTTTTGACCTTGGCGACGACTCGGGAAGATCTCGATTTCCATAAGATGCAGGTTTTAGAAGCAGCAGTAACCCAGGCCCAACAATGGCCGGCAAATGAGGTCGCACGAGAATTGTTGTACACGGCCGCAGCTCGGCATTTGGCCGCGCATTGCCCGACTCGGCGTGGAGCCAGTCAATCGGTCGCCGTCGCCCTTCGTCTGAATCGTGGAGAAGAAATGGCGACTGGCAGCTAGTCATATTGGCAGGCGAACGCGATGCGTTCTACCGCTCCAGGCTCACAGATCCTGCCTTCGCCGGATCTGTTTCACCCTACCGATACCTTTCGCCGGGTCTGTCTCGCCTAGCGATAGCTTTCGCCGACACCCCCATACGCCCATACGCCGACACGCGATTACGCCGGTTGCGGCGCTGCGTGTTCGACCTTCGCTTCGGTCCGCCGGCGGAGCCGGTCAAGGTATAGATAAATGATCGGCGTGGTATAGAGCGTAAGCAGCTGCGACACGATCAATCCGCCAATGATCGCAACACCAAGCGGTTTGCGAATTTCCGAACCGTCACCCTGTCCGAGAGCCAAAGGCACCGCACCAAACATGGCCGCCAAGGTGGTCATCATGATCGGTCGAAACCGAACAATACAAGCCTGGTAGATCGCCTCGGCTGGGGTCAGTCCCTGGTCCCGTTCAGACTCCAACGCAAAGTCCACCATCATGATCGCGTTCTTCTTTACGATCCCGATCAAGAGAATAATTCCAATAATCGAGACGATGGAAAGTTCAACTTGGCAAACAAGGAGCGCCAACAAAGCACCTAAACCGGCCGATGGTAAGGTCGACAAAATCGTGATCGGATGGATGAAACTTTCGTAAAGAACGCCAAGCACAATGTAAACAGCGATGATGGCGGTAAGAATCAAGACAGGTTGGGACGAGAGTGAATCCTGGAAAACCTGAGCCGTTCCCTGGAAGCTACCCCGAATATCGTCCGGCATGTGAATGGCAGCAGCGGCTCGACCGATGGCGTCAGTCGCTTCCTTTAGCGAAGTACCCTGGTCAAGATTGAACGAAAAGGTAACTGCTGGAAACTGGCCTTGGTGATTGATCGCGGTCGGCGTATTCGTTGTCTGGAAGTGAGAAATTGCGCTGAGGGGTACGACGATTCCGTGTGAACCGGTCACATAAATTTTGTCGAGTGCAGTCGGATCCTTGAGATATTCCGGGAGAGCTTCCAAAACCACATGGAACTGGTTACGCTCGGTATACATGACCGAGACCTGCCGTTGACCAAAAGCACTATATAATGCGCTGTCCACTTGCTGTGGTTGGATGCCGAGCTGAGCCGCTTTCTTCCGATCGACTACCACATCTGACTGTAAACCCCGTTGCTGTTGATCCGTTGTCAGGTCCTTGAGTTTTGACTTCTTCTGGAGTTCGGCCATCAACCTTGGAACCCAGGTATTAAGCTCATTTTGATCGGTCGATACCAACGAGTAGATGTATTGCCCCTTGGCAGCGCGTCCGCCGACTCTGATGTCCTGAGCAGCCTGGAAAAAACACCCTATCCCCGGAATGCGGGAAGTCTTCGCCCGCAGGCGTGCGACAACTTGGGTAGCGTTATCTTGTCGCTCCTTTCGAGGTTTCAAAGTGATAAACATGCGTCCCTGGTTGCCACTGCCGCCTCCACCACTACCGATTGCCGAGGTAACCGACGCCACCGCCGGATCGCGTTTCACAATCGCCGTGATCAGATTCTGCTTCTCTACCATGGCGTCGAATGAAATATCCTGGGCGCCTTCACTGATCCCCATGATGGTCCCGGTATCCTGCTGGGGGAAAAAACCCTTCGGGACAACGCCATACAGCCAGACTGTCACACAGATCGTTGCTACGGTAACCAGCAACATCAGAAAAGAGTGCCTTAAGATCCAACGGAGCGATCGAGCATAGAACCCAACCATCCCATTGAGCATTGCTTCGGTGGTTCGGAAAAAGCGCCCGCGCGGCTGCTCGCGTTCCTCTTTGATCAGGCGCGAGCAGAGCATCGGCGTCAGCGTCAAAGAGACGATTCCAGATACCAAGATCGCAACACTTAAAGTAACCGAGAACTCGTGGAACTGTCGCCCGATGATTCCTCCCATGAATAACAATGGGATAAAAACAGCGACCAGCGAAATGCTAATGGATAGTACGGTAAATCCGATCTGTTTGGCGCCTCGCAACGTAGCTTCCATCGGGGACAAACCTTGTTCGATGTAGCGAACGATGTTTTCGATGACTACGATCGCGTCATCTACCACAAAACCTACCGAGATGGTCAGCGCCATCAGCGAGATGTTATCCAGGCCGAAATGGAAAAGATACATCGCCGCGAATGTACCGGCGAGCGACAACGGCACCGCGGTACAAGCAATGAAGGTTGTCGAGATTCGCCGCAGAAACAGAAAGCAAACCATGACGACGAGCCCGATGCTAATAAGGAGCGAAGTCTGTACGTCAGCCACCGAGGCGCGAATCGTCAAGGTTCGATCACTCTGGATATCAAGATGAATGGCCGGAGGAAGCCAGCGCCGGAGTTGAGGCAGAATTTCTTTTATGCGATCCACCGTATCAACGACATTGGCATCTGCTTGCTTCAGAACGAACAAAACGGCTGCCCGCTTTGAATTGAACCAGGCAGCCTGTAAACGATCCTCGGTCGCATCGAGAACCCGACCGACCGCGCTCAGCGGGATCGGTACGCCATTTCTTTGACCAATAATCAAGTTCCGATAATCGGAAGCCGTAAACAGCTGATCGTTGGTATTAACCGTGAAACTGACGATATCACCATCAATCGCGCCCTTCGGCTCATCCTTGTTTTGCCCCCCCAAAACCGTGCGCACATTATCGATGCTGAGGCCCATCCCAGCGAGAGCCGCTGGATCGACTTGGACCCGAACAGCGGACTTAGCTCCTCCGCCAACACCGACCTGGCTTACGCCGCGAATTTGCGACAACGCCGGAACGAGTAGCTCAGTCGCTTGGTTGTAGATCTCAGAGAGCGGGACCGCATCGGAGGTCAAAGCGAGGATCAGCACCGGAAGATCGTTCGGGTTCGCTTTCCGATAGCTGGGCGGGTTCGGTAAACCGGGCGGAAGCTCATTCTGAGCCGCGTTGATTGCAGCCTGGACGTCGCGTGCCGCCGCGTTAATATCTCGAGACAGATCGAACTGGAGCGTAATCACCGAACCGTTTAACTGGCTGACGGAGGTTATTTCGTTAACGCCAGCAATATTGGCGAAACGCCGTTCCAATGGAGCCGCTAGTGAGGTAGCCGCGGTCTCCGGGTCGACACCAGGATAATTCGTCTGAACATTAATCGTCGGGAAATCAACCTGCGGTAACGGAGCTACAGGCAAGACACGGTAGGCGACTAAACCGGCCAACATCAAACCGATGGCCAAAAGCGAGGTGGCGATTGGTCGGCGAATGAAAGGCTCGGAAATACTCATAGTTACATTGCGGAATGCGGATTGCGGAATGTCCAATCTGAAAATTCGCGCTCCGCAATCCGCATTCCGCGATAGCGTTAATGGGTCATCACCGGCTCCAGCTCAACTGGTTTAGGCGGGGTTTGCTTGCGTCGCCGGGTAAGGAATTTCCCCAGTTTATCCATGTACAAATAGATCACTGGCGTCGTATAGAGGGTCAGGATTTGTGAGACGAGAAGGCCGCCCACAATCGTGATGCCGAGCGGCTTGCGCAGCTCAGCGCCAGTCCCTTCCTGAATGGCCAGAGGTAAAGCGCCCAACAAAGCCGCCATCGTGGTCATCATGATCGGCCGAAAACGCAAAAGGCAGGCTTGATAAATCGACTCTTCCGGTGTCTTGCCTTCCTCCCGTTCGGCAACGAGAGCAAAATCGATCATCATAATCGCGTTCTTCTTCACAATACCAATCAGCAAGATAATTCCGATGAGCGCGATCAGCGAAAAATCGATATTAAATATCAGCAGCGCCAGCAATGCGCCCACCCCAGCGGAAGGCAGGGTCGACAAGATCGTAATCGGATGAATGTAACTTTCATAGAGGACACCCAACACAATATAGATTACCACCACTGCCGCGAGGATGAGGTAAGGTTCGGATGCCAGCGATCGCTGGAATTCAGCGGCAGTTCCGGAAAAACTGGTCGCGATGGTATCGGGCATCCCAATCTTCGCCTTGGCCGCTTGAATCGCTTTAACGGCTTCACCGAGTGATTGCCCGGGCGCCAAATTGAAAGAGACCGTAATCGCAGGGAATAGATTTTGATGCAGCACTGACAGCGGTGCGGTAGTTGTGCGCAAGGTCGCGAAAGCCGATAGCGGAAGTTCCGGCCCACCGGTGGTAATCGCACCATTCGCAGTAACCGAACCGCTTGCCGATACGTTGGCTTGGCTGGAGCCCGAAGCATTGACGTAGATTTTATCCAGCGCGCTGGGGGAGGTTTTGAAGTTGGGTTGCGCCTCCAAAACTACCCAGAACTGGTTGAGCTGAGTAAAGATGATTGAGATCTGTCGTTGACCAAAACTATCGTAAAGCACGTTGTCAATCGCATCGATTTGCACACCAAACCGGGATGCTTTCTGTCGATCGATATCCACAACCACTTGTTGTCCTTGCGATTGTTGGTCGCTGGCGACATCACTGAGAGCAGGTGACTTCCTCAACTCATCCAGAAACTTCGGCGTCCATTGCGCCAGCTCCTCAGAATTTGTATCCTCCAGGACATACTGATACTGAGTGCGGCTGACTCGAGTATCGATCTGCAGATCCTGCACCGACTGCATGAAAAGACTGATCCCCTGCAGATCCTTGGTCGCAACACGGAGCCGCCCCATGATTTGTTCGGCGCTGGAGTTGCGTTTTTCACGCGGTTTGAGAACGATATACAGTCGGCCAGTGTTCACGGTCGCATTCACCGTTCCCGCGCCGACAAACGCCGCGACACTTTGAACATCGGGATCTTTTTCAACGATATCGGAAACTTGTCGCTGCTTCTCCAACATCGCCTTAAACGAGATGTTCTGAGCAGCATCGGTTACCCCAATTATTTCTCCGGTATCTTGCTGTGGTAGGAGCCCCTTCGGAACGATCAGGTAAAGATAGATGGTCAAAACCAGTGTGGCGATCGCCACGATGAGGGTAAATAGGCGATTCCGTAAAACCCACTGCAGTCCCGCTTCGTAGAAACGCAACATTCCGTCGAACACCTGTTCACTGAATTGGTACAGCCGGCCGCGTTTTTTATGATCGATCGGTTTAAGGAATTTCGCGCACATCATGGGTGTGAGCGTCAATGAGACGATGGCGGAAACGATGACGGCTACGCTCAGCGTAATCGCAAACTCCCGGAATAGGCGACCGACGATGCCGGTCATGAAGAGTAGCGGGATGAACACGGCAATGAGGGAGATACTCAGCGAAATGACGGTGAAGCCGATTTGGCGAGCACCTTTTAAAGCGGCCGGCAACGGCTCCTCACCAGCCTCAATGTAACGAAAGATGTTCTCGATCATTACGATGGCGTCATCGACCACAAACCCGGTCGAGATCGTTAGCGCCATCAAAGAAAGGTTATTCAGGCTGAAGCCGACCAGATACATGATCCCAAACGTGCCGATCAGAGAGAGCGGCAATGCAACACTTGGAATTACAGTGGCCCAGACTCGGCGTAAAAAGAGAAAGATCACCAAAATGACTAACGCCACTGTGAGAATAAGGGTGAATTGCACATCTCGTACTGAGGCGCGGATAGTTTCGGTCCGGTCCGTCAGGATAGAAACATGCACGGTCGGAGGGATTGAGGCAGTTAACTTAGGGAGGAGCCGTTTGATGCGATCAACAGTCTGAATGATGTTGGCGCCCGGCTGTCGCTGCACGTCGAGCAACACGGTGGGCGTGGAGCCAACCCATGCGGCCAACTGATCGTCCTCTACCCCGTCGATTACATCCGCTACGTCGCTCAAATGAACTGGCGCTCCGTTCCTGTAAGCGATGATCAACGGGCGGTATTGCTCGGCCGTGAGCAATTGGTCGTTCGATCCAATCATGTAGGCTTGCTTTGATCCATTAAAGCTGCCCTTTGGTGCGTCCACATTCGCTTGAGTTATTGCGTTACGCAGATCCTCCGGGCCCATGCCGAGTGAAGCCAGCGCAGGGGGATTGAATTGAATCCGAACCGCCGGCTTCTGGTTGCCTTCGATCGTGACCAACCCGACACCAGCAACCTGACTCAGTTTTTGCGCGAGGAGCGTGTCGGCATAATCATTGACTTTGGCGATAGGCAAAGCATCCGACTGAATTGCCAAGGTCAGAATTGGCGTATCCGCTGGATTGACCTTGTTGTAGACTGGAAGGTTTGGCAGATCGTTGGGGAGGTAACCCCTGGCTACGTTGATTGCTGCCTGCACGTCCTGGGCGGCGACATCAATGTCGCGATTTAAATCGAATTGCAAAGTGATCGTGCTGACTCCGAACGAGCTGGTCGAGGTCATCGAAGTCAAGCCGCTGATCTGATCAAACTGCGATTCCAACGGGGTCGTGATCGCCGACGTCATCACCTGCGGACTTCCTCCCGGATAACGGGTTACGACCTGAATGGTAGGAAATTCGACCGTGGGTAGCGACGAAATCGGGAGCATCGAATATCCGAGCAGGCCAAGCAGAATGACGCCTACCATGAGCAGCGAGGTGGCGATTGGCCGCTTGATAAAGGGCTCCGAGATGTTCATAAAACTAATAGAGACCGGTTATCGGTAGGGGTGAACTCCCGCTCGTCCGCAACGGACCCGCCTAGGCCGGTCCGTGCGGCTCGATCAACCACCGCTGGTACTCCCTTGCGGTTGTGCGCCTGGCGTTTCATCAGAAGCAACCGTTTTCTGGTCGCCCTTATGATTTCGGCCGGTGCCATTGGATTCACCAATTCGTTGCGGTGAATTACCCGGAGCGTTTAGAATGACTTTCGAACCGGGCTGCAGCTTGTACTGCCCGTCGACGACGACCTGCTCGCCTTCTTGCAAACCATCATCGATCAGAGCCAGACCGTTGTCGATTTGATTGACCGTGACCGGTCGCATTTCGACAGTCTGATCCGGTTTTATCACATAGGCAAACGAGCCGTTCGGTCCTCGCTGAATCACCGAGGCCGGTACCACCAGTCCGTCTTTACGCGTCGTAACCAGAAGTCGAGCGTTAACAAATTGACCTGGCCAAAGCTTCATGTCTTCATTCGGAAAGGTGGCCTTGAGCTGAATCGTGCCGGTTGTTTGGTCGATTTGATTATTCACCACCGCGAGCACCCCTTCGCTCAACGGCTTGGTATTGTCGCGGTCCACGGCCAGCACTTTGAGTTGTCCCTTGACAGCTTCCTGGTTGATCTGATCCAGCTGCTGCTGCGGAAGCGTGAAAAGCACGGAAATCGGCTTTAGCTGGGTGATGGTCACGATGCCGTTGTTGTCCGACGCGTGCACAATATTTCCGACGTCGACCAGGCGAATGCCAACTCGACCCAGGATCGGTGACGACACCCGAGTATAGTCCAAATTCACTTTGGCACTCTCGATATTGGCCTCGTCGGATTTCACGAGCGCCTGAAACTGGGCAACTTGGAATTTGGCAGTATCGTACGTCTGGTGATCGAGGACGTTCTTCGCCAGAAGATCACTATCGCGCTGGAACACAACCTGTGCGTTATCGAGCTGAGCTTCGTCCTGAGCTCGTTTTCCCAGCGCTTGATCGTAAACTGCTTGATATGGCGCGGGATCAATCACGGCCAAAAGATCTCCGGTTTTCACTTCTTGCCCTTCCTTGTAGTCGATTTCCTTGATCTGGCCATCGACTCGGACGCGGACAGTTACAGTGTTGTATGCCTGAACGGTGCCAATCCCATTGAAATAGATTGGCACGTCCTCTTTCTTCACCGTCCCACCAACCACGAGGGCGGGCGCTCCACCGGCCCCTGCCAGGCCGCCGGGACCATTGGCGCGGCGTTGCGGGTTCCTTGCTTGTCCCTCCGATTGCGCGGGACTCTCAGAAGAAGGAGAGTCTGACGGCCGATGAAGATACCACCACGCTCCGGCGATTCCGGCTAAAAGCGCTAGAAGAATGATCCAACGAGACCTGCGCATATTCATTTCCACGATCGTGTCGGCGCCGGCAGCCGGCCCGGCTGCGATCCAGGATAATACACGGTTTTCCGACCGGCTGGTAATAGGGAAAAAATAAGTCTCCTTGTCCTCCGTGCGGATCGCGTCGGTTTTCTTGCAAAATTCATGGTGTTTTCGAGTTCGATTTCAGCGATTCCTAGTCAGCGCACAGGGCCGAGACAGTCGTCCGGCCTGAGCTGCACCTTTCGTGCCGAGTTAGCGAGCAATTGTGCGGCCGGCGATGGTTTCACACCTACAAAGACGCACGCTCGTTCTTGAGCCGTGCACGATTTCCGTCAACGGTCAGAAGGGTCAACCAAGCGGCTACCAGCAATGTCCGAAGGGCAAGACTAAGGATCTGGCTTCTTATTGCTTTTCCGCGGTCTGGCTCCATCGGGTTCGATCCATCAAGAGCAAACATTCATTGTTCATCAACCCAACAGTCGACTTCAGCGGAAAATCGCTCAAGCCCTGCGGAAGACCGAGGACGATACTGGCCCAATCTTTGTACTCTCCAAATACTATGTCCGACAGGAAATTCGAATCGCGCGAAATCGGGGTCAGGTACAGGCCGACGATCGGTGCTCCTAAGGATTCATAATCGTGGTACTCATAGAACTCTTTTCGGCGTAAAGGCAACCAAAGCGATTTGCGGTCGGCGTACCAGGCCATCGCCCACGGCATATCAGATGCAACAATCTCGTTTGGCTTGGTCAAACTTCCGATCATTTGCATCGCTCCTGGAGCATAAGGAGGAAACTGAATGCGCGGGCCACCGACCAAGAATCCAAAAAGAGTCGGCAATCCGGTAACGAGAAAAAAAACGGAATAAATCGCGTACCGATAATGAGAGAGTTCCAGCCTGAGCCGGTGGAAAAACACGATAACCATTGCGTATCCGTAAATGGCCATCGAGGGGCCCAGTAAGATCAAGGTCTGGTTGGGACTAAACGCCTGCGCATTCGTACCGATGAGCACTGAACCGGCAAACGCACCGAGCGACATCAGAAATATCAGCCACTTAAAGGTGTTGGTCTCCGGCCGCTTAAATGGATGGAACAGGGCGGCAACAAAGAACGGCGTAACCGCTATTCCGCCTAACAAGGAATACAAAGAACCCAGCTGCTCCTTGAAGTTCATTATCAGTCGTCCTTGGAATGCAGGAGGCGTAATCTCCGACAGGTCGGGATCGTTCAGACGCATCCAACCGGCCTCGGAACGGACTACATGATCCAGCAGCGCGAACGGGCTAACGCCAAACGGGGTTTTCGAGATTTGCAAATCCCGCACTATCCAAGCGGAAAACAAACCCAGGCAAATTAGAGCAGGTAAGAGCGCCCCGAGAGGCCGGGGATGAAAATACGCGCAACAGAACAGCCAGCTTGCCCCAGAAATCCAGAGAGTAATCGGATGACAGAGGGCAAGCGCGCCCTGAAAAAGTCCGACGACAAACAGCCACAGAAAAGGATTTCCGTCATTTGTTTCCGCAATTACCGCTTCCGCGAGGCACCAAAGCGAACCGCTGGTGAGAAACAGAAGCAACATCTGGGGTAAACCCGAGAGCGAAAACTGCCAGAATTGATCGGCCACCAGTAACACGCCGGTCGCCAGCCATGCCACCTTGGCATCAAACAACAACCGGCCGAGAAAGAAGTTCACGAATACCGCCAGCAAGAAAAAAAGGACCGATACGGCAGCAATTAAACGGTCACCTCGATACACCGGGTCCGTATTGTCTACTTCTTGATTGAGCTGTGGGCCTAAGAGGTAAAAGACGCCGGCATTCACGATCGGGTTCAACGGCGCGTGGTAAAGATCTGGAACATTCCCAGCAGGTACCTGTCCTAATGTCTGCTGGAGAAGATGCGCTTCCAGGGGGCGGATATTCTTGGTGCTGAAGCCGTTGCCGCGGGCTATCTCGTGCGCAATCTGAGCCTGGTCGATACCAGCTGCACTCGAAAGGCCTCGAAATTGGATCAGGAGATAAGCGAGCGCTAGCGCGATGATCGCCAAGAGCAAAAGTACCAGTCGAAAAAATCCAGCGATTTTTCCTTGTTTGGGGGAATCGACGAAGCCTTGTACGTTCATCTCTTCATCGGCCACCGCCTTCGGAAATGTTCAGCTCTTTCAGCCGGCGGTGTAGCGTGCGACGGCTAATCCCAAGCTTTTTTGCCGCCTCGGTCCGATTTCCGCCGGTCTCGTCGAGCGCCCGCACAATGAGACGCATCTCCTGGTCGTGAATATTCATTTGTCCGGCCTTTTCTGCACCTGAGCCGAACGTCGATCCGGCATGCTCGGAGATCGTCACCGGAAGATCATGCAAAGTGATTTGGGATCCGGACGCCAGCGTGACACCGGAATCGATCGCCCCTTTGAGCTCCCGGACGTTGCCGGGCCAATCATAGCGGAGCAAATAATCCATTGCTTCAGGAGCAAGTGGACGAAACGGCTTCCCATCGCGCTGGCTAATCTCCTTGAGAAAAGCGTTCGCCAGCAGCGGAATGTCCTCCTTCCTTTCGCGCAATGGCGGGATCCGAATTTCGACGACGTTCAGGCGATAAAACAGGTCCTCCCGGAACTTGCCTTCGCTGACCAATATGCGCAGATCGCGGTTAGTCGCTGCAATCAGCCGGAAATCTGCCTGGATTGTCTGATTGCCGCCGACTCTCTCAAATAAACCCGGATCGAGCGCACGAAGCAATTTCACCTGAACATTGCCGTCGATCTCACCAATTTCGTCGACAAAAAACGTTCCACCAGCCGCTTGCTCGATCCGGCCGATTCTTCTCTCCGTCGCTCCAGTAAACGCTCCGCGTTCATGCCCGAAAAGTTCGCTTTCAACGAGCTGCGGAGAAAAAGCCGCACAATTGAAAGCAACAAAACGGTTCTTCGCTCGGCTGCTGAGGTGATGAATCGCGTGAGCAACCAACTCTTTGCCCGTACCACTCTCGCCGGTGATCAACACTGTAGCCCGGCTGGGGGCGACCTGGCGAATGGTACCGTAAACTCGCTGCATCGCCAGGGACTCTCCAATTAGACTTTCCAGCCCATAGCGGTCGTCTACTTGTTGACGCAACTGCGCGTTTTCCTCGACCAGCCGCCGGCTCTGGATCGCCCTGGTAATCTTGATCGAAAGCTCGTCGAGATTGATCGGCTTAGTGACGAAATCATATACCCCACGTTTGATCGCATCGACCGCCGTCGCGATCGATCCATACGCAGTCATCAGCATGCAAATCGGAGCCCGCGGGTTCTGTTGGATTTTAGCGATCAAACTCAGACCATCTTCACCGCCGCCCAAGCGCAGATCTGTTATCACCAGATCGATGCGGTCAGCCGCAATCACACTGAGAGCTTCATCGATATTGCTCGCTGTATAGACATCAAAATCCTCTTCCAGCGATTGTCGCAACCCGTCGCGAGTATGTTTTTCGTCATCGACGATCAGAATCGTGCCCTGCATGAATAAAATCTCGTCTCCGAACAATGCCACTTAAAGGCACAGATTCCAAGGCCCCGGCGTGCCAACTCGGCGCAGGGGAGACAGCTGCCTGGAATCGGTTCGTGGGCGAGATCTGGGGCCGGCTTTGCGATCCTGCTTTACAGATTACTCTACACCACAGAGTATTCTACCAATGAATGACCCGCTCTCTAATACTCAGGCAGTCCAATTGCTTGAATCTATTAAGCAGTCCCGGACCGCCATGCGCCAAGCAATCCGCGCCCACTGCGGTCATTGGTATCTCTGGATCTGGGGCCTGATCTGGCTGGCCATGGCTCTGCTAGGTCAATTTCTCGGAACCCGTGCCATACCTTTCATGAACGGTTTGTCCCTAATTGGCGTCGCTAGCTCGATCCTTATCGGTTTCGTTCAAGCCGGTCAGATCCGAGCGCCGCTCGACCGCCGGTTCCTAGCAGCCCTTGGCGCGCTTATCCTGTTTGGTTATTTTGTGTGGCCCGTCGTTCTCGGCTCACCTCATCGCTCCGGCGCCTTCATCCGGCTCTTCGCGTACTCTGCCCTTGTGCCCATGCAGGTCTACGTCCTGGCGGGCATTTGGTTCGATAACTGCCTACTTTGGATCGGTGCTCTGATTTCAGTCCTAATCCTACTCGGTCTCTTCGCATTTAGCGCGATTTTCTGGATTTGGTTCGCGGTGTTCGCGGCTATGCCGCTCATCCTCTCCGGCTTTTACGTCCGCTACTTCATGCGCTGATCATTCTTCGTATGGCCGAACTAGATTCCATCATTCATCAACCCGTCCGGCTTCAGATCATGGCAGCGCTTAGTGAACTAACAGGGTCCAAGGAGGTCGACTTCACTTTCCTCAGAACGAAACTCGGCCTTACCGACGGAAACCTCGGAGCCCATTTAATAACGCTTGAAGGTGCCGGTTATCTCAAGATCAAAAAGACATTTGTCGGCCGTCGCCCAAAGACTTTTTTGGCTATTACAGCGCAAGGAAGGCAAGCCTTTGACGCCCACGTGGCTGCCTTGGAGGCCATTATCAAGCCAGGGGGCGGAAAATAAGCATGAAATCAAAGCCAAGTATCAGACGTGAAAACTAACCGTTTCTCTTACTCACGACCTCTCGTGAGAGTAACTAACGCCAAAGCGGGATCGCATCGCCGGAAGAAATCGATCTGTTTCATTCCTTTGCCAAAGGCTTCTGTTGCCACCGGGATATTCATTCGTTTCCCCAATGTTCAACGGCCTGAACAGAACATCTGCTTGGACATTGCGGAATTTGTTCTGGTTCTCGTTCTAGCGGCGTCAGCGCTCGCCGGCACGATGATCATGCTCAGTTACTCAATCGGTTGAGCTGGTAGGGGAGAAATCGCAGGCAGGATCCAGGTACGCCGACCCCTGGGCAGCAATGAGCGAGGCGAGGGAGTGTTAGAGTAGTAGGATGTTGGCGACTGCGTTTTCTGGTTGCTCCGATCACGCAGCTCCGAGTCAATTTAAAGGTCGCGCCAAACCAGGAGGCGTAAAGGGACCGTCGCCGCTACCGAAGACAACATCGCTTGACTAGTCGGTCGATTGACCTCCAGTGCCTACGGTCGGTTCCGCTGACTCGTTGGCCGCATCGTTGCGATCGCTCAGGAGCCGAGTCCGCTTCTCGCCATAAGGGAGGTGGATTGTCACCCTCACTCCCTTTCCTTGGTTACTCTCGATTTCAATCTCGCCGCCATGTTCTCGAACGATTCTTCGTACAATCAGCAGGCCCAAACCACTGCCGGAAGATTTGGTGGTGAAGTAAGGTCGAAAAAGCTTGCTCATATCTTCGGCCGAAAGCCCGCCGCCGGTATCGGTGAACGCGATCGACACAAAATTATCGTCGCGCCAGGAGCGAATGTGAAGAATTCCTCCGGTCCTCATCGCCTCGAACGCGTTCTTGATGACATTGTAGAACGCCTGTTTCATTTGATCTCGGTCAACCTCTACTCGTGGCAACCCGGCAGCCAGATCGGTTTCGACCAAGATATCGCGATCCTCGATTTCCCTTCGCAAGAAAGCCACGGACTCCTCTATGATCTCGTTCAGGTCATGTGGCTCAAACGAAGGTCGGGTGGGCCGAATCGCTTGCAAGAATTGATGAATGATCGAATCAAGACGCTGGATTTCAGTGCGCGCGACTTCCAAAAGTTCCTCGATCGAATCCCGAACCGGAGCCGCCACCCGTCTAATCTTCCGCTCGATTAACTGTAAATGAATATTGAGAGAGTTAAGCGGATTGCCAATCTCATGAGCGACACCGGCCGCCAGCATGGTTAACGCGGAAAGCTTTTCGCTTTCAATAGTCCGCTCAGTGGTTCGTCGATCCTCGGTGATATCGCGGAGAATCACAGCGAAGGCGACCAGATCCTGCACCATCGCAGCCGATTCAGGAACAGCTTTATCTAAATGCAAAGGAGCAACATAGAAGTTGAGAAATCGATGCTGCGGATAGAACAATTCGATGTCGCGGCTTACGGTGCCCTCGCTCGAGCGCAGAGAAGTCCAACTCAAGCCACGCAGGAAATCATCGATCGGTTTGCCCCGAGTTTCCTCGGGTTCCACGCCAAATAGATGGCCGGCGGCAGCATTGAAGAATTGAATTTTGCCTTGCACATCGGTAACAATGACTCCCTCCTGGAGGGCATCAAAGATCCGCTCAAGAAAACCCTTCTCCTGAGCCAATCGGATAAGGTAATTCTGTACTTCCTCCGGTTGAACCCGCCGAATCCGTTCGATCAGTTTGTCCAAAAAACCTGACTTCATTAGAACAAATTCAGACTCGATAATTTCTCCAGCACACCTTTATAGACATTGGGTGGAAGGGTAATGGCCTCGGCAGCAATCGATTCCTCGGGGAGCCACGTTTCCGCGGGAAGCGACGGCAAAAACCGGGTCGATGCTACCTCCAATTCACCAGAAAATGCGCTGCTCTTCGCTCGGATATTCTCTACCTGATAATCGCTATGCCGGACCAGGGCGTCCACTACGAACATCTCTTTTTGGCTCTTCATCAATTGCGGGTCGATCCTAAACTCCAAGTTCCAGGCCGGCTGATTGGTTCGATCCTTAGTCGATTCGTAACGGAGAATCTGAAATAAAGCGGGCAGAAGGACGATCTGTTGATCTCGAATTGGCAGGCGGAAGTCGGGGATGGTTTGCCCCGATCCGGTCGACCCAGCAGCTCCCAATTGTTCGCCCAAATTTTTTGGATAGACCCACACGCTTTGACCGTTTCGGCACAATATCACTCTTTCGTCTGGATCATTGGTTTCGATGCGCAGCTTATCCGGAAACTGAAAACTAATTCGGATCCGACGATTCAATAAGAGCGGCGTGATTTTAGACGCCTGGCGAATTGTCACCTCGGCGACCATCGCCTTGTTCACAGACTTAGAATAGAAAAGCGATCCATAAGGTTGCAGCACTTTTGCCAGCACATCATATTTGTTTTGGGCCAGACAAATCCGCGGCCCGCACAGAAAAAACGTCATAGCGATGAAGCTCCCCCATTCAGAAATCCGTGGCATGTAGCTACAGAAGTTCAGAAGTTGAGCGAGTACAAGAAGTACCCAGTTACGAATGCGGATTGCCGATTGTGAGATCCGAGTATTCGATTGGGCAATGCCGATTTAGAAATGGTCCAAGTCTAATTTGCAATCGGTATTCCGCATTTCATAAAACCGTTTGGCTCTTTTGGTATTTCCCGGTATCCTTGGCCGAAACATTGCTTAAGGAGCTGTGTTGGCGCCAATCTTGTTGCTTGCTGCCCCGTCTGGTGGGCTAATTTACGCTTTCACGAACGCGACTTTCGAAGGAAAACTTGTCCTTCTCGCGCTCTTCGTCGCCTCGATCTTCAGCTGGTCTGTGATGGTGACCAAAATGCGGGTTGTTCGCCTCTCTCGAAAAAAGAACGAACAGTTTCTTCAACGATTCCGTTCCGAGCGGCAGCCTCTGCGAATTTACGAGTCCAAAGTTCGATTTGATGGCTCTCCACTTTATGCAATTTATCGGGCTGGATGTCGCGAGCTCACCTTTCATCTGATGGGAGCAAGCGAAGTGGATGATACTTTCTGGGCGCGACTGGAAATTGCAGAACGTATCACGCCGGCTCAAATGCGCGTCGTAACGACAGCAATGGAACGCGCCGTTGGCGAATCTGCGCTCCGGCTGGAAGCACAAATGATCCTGTTGGCCACGGCAGTAAGCGGCGCTCCTTTTTTGGGTTTGCTCGGAACCGTCTGGGGCGTCATGGATACCTTTTCCGGCGTCGCGATTGCCGGTTCGGCAAACTTGGCGGCAATGGCTCCAGGGGTGTCTGGTGCGTTGATCACCACGGTCACCGGTTTGCTCGTCGCCATTCCTGCAATGTTTGGTTACAATTTCCTCGTCACCAGCATTCGCACACTCATTGTGCAAAACGACAATTTCGCCGCAGAACTTGCCTCCGAGTTCGAACATAAATATGTCAACCACGGAGTTCGACCCGCCCTGGTAACGAAATAGAATCCACCGCGATGCGACGTTTTTCAGATCGCCAAACATTGCAGACGCTCACCGAGATCAACATCACGCCGTTGCTCGATCTCGCATTCGTTCTGCTGATTATTTTTATCATCACGACACCGCTGATGGAAAAGAGCGTCAATCTTGAGGTTCCGACCAGTGGAGAAGCGAATCAATCCGTCGACTCTTCCACGATGCAGACCATCGGCATTGATCGAGAAAACGTGATCACGTTGAACGATGAAATCGTGGATCTCTCGACGTTGGAGAGCCGGCTTATTTCCCTGCACGAAGAAAAGCCGGAAGCGCCGGTAATTGTTCGACCAGACAAATCCCTCACTGTACAGCAACTGGTGAGCGTCATGGATGTACTGCAGAGGGCGAAGATCTCCAAAGTGGGAGTCGCGACTCGCTCCGAGCAATCCGAATGACGGAGAACGATGACCATCGACCGACCGAAACCGGCGGATTTCGCCTCAACTTTGCTCTTATCGCCGCGCTTCATTTGCTCGTGTTAGGGGCGGTGCTGCTCCTCGCGTTCTTTCCCAGCCGCAAAAAGGACGAGAACGTGGTCTGGATGAACCCAGGATCGTTCGCCTCCGGCAGCCCAATGAGTGGTGGAATGGACGGGGGTGCTCAGCCCGATACCGCCGCCGGTGAGAAGGAGAATTTGCCCCCAGAACCGGAGCCAACTCTTTCTCCACCGCCATCAATTGCACCGACACCGCCACCGACTCCTCCCGAGATCCCGAAGGATACTCCTACTCCGAAACCGTCGGTTCAGGCCACGCCCACTCCTCCCTCAAACTTGGTTACTCCGAAACCCACTCCGAAACCAACGCCATCGCCAAAACCAAGTCCCTCCGCTACACCTAAACCGAGCCCGAAACCGAGCTTGAAGCCCACTCCGAAATCGACTCCCAAGCCAACTCCTAAGGCAACCGCCAAACCGGCAGCAAAGCCGACTCCGGAAGAAAGCAGTACGCCGAAGTCAAAGCCAGGCGAAAGTCTGGCGCACAAGTCGCCCTCCAAGAAAGAGGAGGAAAAAACGGCTAAAAACGTGCCTTCGCCCGCCGCCCACAAATCCGAGAACGGAGGCGGCTCTTCCGATAAACCGCCCAAGAGTAACTCATCGAACGGCGCGAACGGAAATGGTACCGGGTCCACGCCCGGGAACGGCGATGCGGGTTTCGGGCCATACGCTGAAATCATCAAGAACCGGTTCGACGGGGCCTGGAATCAGCCTCATGGCCAGATTCCAGCCGACAGCGCGCTCGTGGTGACCGTTCATCTGAAAATTGAACCTGATGGCACAGTCACCGAATTTTCGATTGCGGAAGGATCGGGCAACTCCGTGGTGGATGAGACCGTCAAGGAGGCGGGACACAAGATCACACGGCTACCACCGCCCCCCGGTGGGAGCGGGTTTTCCCCAACCATCCGATTTGAACTTCGGAGTGACTAAAATTTTGCGCATTTTCCAGTAATCGGGCGCGTCTATTGCTGGGACCGAGGCCTCCCATTACGTTTGCTTCTTTGGGTCGCATTTGATTAGTTAACGCCACCAAACCATGCCCGAGGCCGAGAACTATCAGCACTATCAGGTACTCCGGCGCGAAGACGGCTCGCTCTGGGAGCTGGGTCGGGGAGCAATGGGCATCACTTACAAGGCTTTTGATACCAATCTTCGGTGCACCGTCGCGCTCAAGGTTATTAACAATACTTACCTCGATAGCGAGATCGCCCGTCAGCGGTTCCTGCGCGAAGCCCGCGCGGCCGCAGCCTTGCGTCACCAGAACGTCGCTTCGGTATTCCACCTTGGGTCAGACCATGACAGTTACTTCTACGCGATGGAATACATCGACGGCCAAACCGTCGATGCCTACATGGCGGCCAAAGGGAAAATGGAGCCAGTCGAAGCGCTTCGAATTTGCCTGCAGGTGACTCGTGCTCTGGCAGCAGCCGCCCGGCAGCAACTGGTGCATCGGGATTTGAAGCCGGCGAACCTGATGCTGGTTGACGAAGATGGGGAAAAAATCGTTAAAGTGATCGATTTCGGGTTAGCCAAGACGGCGAAGCGAGAGGGCGAAGATTCGGGTACGCTCACGATCGCTGGCGGCTTTGTCGGTACACCCCATTTCGCCAGCCCAGAACAGTTAGAGGAACGAGACATCGACATTCGCTCTGATATTTATTCGCTTGGAGCGACGCTCTATTACATGTTGACCGGCCGGCCCCCGTACTCCGGTTCAGTGGCTCAGATCATGAGCCAGCATCTTTACAAACCAATCCCGATCGAGCCACTCGCTGATATTCCGTCCGGTGTCACTGCGCTGATCGAAAAGATGATGCAGAAAGATCGAGAAAAGCGTCCGCAAACGCCGGCGGAACTGCGTCGAGAGATTGTCGGTTGTCTGGAGCAACTTCAAGGGGCGAGTAGCACGACGATGCAGATCGAAGCAGAAGCCGCGGCTGCTTCCCCGGTTCCAGCGCCGCCGGAGAAGACACCTACCGAAGAAACGATACCGGATGAACCTTTGACCCGAGAATCTGTCCTAGGCCGGCGATACCAACTCATCCGTGAGTTGGAAGAAGTTCCCCAAGGTCGTCAATTTTTGGCTTATGATCTGCGCCAGAGCCGCCAAGTAACCCTCTTGATCTTTAGCGCCGCGTTCTTAGCGGACGCAGTGCGGTTCACTTCGATGGAAGAAGAAGTGAACCGACTTCAGGTTGGCAATCACACTGGGTTACGACAGGTCTATTCTCTCGAAAGCACAGCCCATCATTCTTTTCTGGTTCAGGAATGGGTCGTTGGCCCAAGCTTGCTGGAGATCCTGCGGGCAAGACGCGTGTTGACGGCGCCAGAGGTAATCAAGTTGCTTGACCAACTGGCGCCATTAGCCGATCACGCGACGCAAAAGAACCTCCAAACCGTGGATTTGACGTTGAGCGGGGTTCAATTGACCTATCCGGGCCTGATCCAAGCGGCTATTTCGACGCAACTTTTGCAAAAGCCGCTCTTCGGATGGCCGGGATTAGCCGTCAAAGTCGCTGCGCTCGATTTTTCATCCTCGGGGCCGGGTGCTGAACAGGCGACTTGGGCTGGCTCGGCAACTTTGATTCAAGGGGCCGGCGCGGGAAATGGCCCACGTGGAAGTCACCTGCGACTCCTAAGCCTCCTGGCATACGAACTCCTGGGCGGACAACGCGCCGTGGTCGAAACCAGCGGCCGGATTAGCCCGGTCGCGAGTCTGACCGAAGGCGGCAACGTTGTCCTTCGCCGAGGTATCACCGACGATTATCCGGGAGCAGCAGCGATGTTAGCTGAGTTCCGGCAGATTGTCGGCGGTCCAGAACCGACGGTCGCTCCGGTCGAGCCCCTCGTAAGAGAGCCTCCGCACGATCCGCAGCCGGAACTGATGCCCGACCCGATCGTTAGTCGAAGCACGACGCCGGAAACCGTTCATGGCGCTGCGGACAGGATCGAAGTCTCCACGCCCACACCCGCTCCAGCTGATCTGATTGCGGCAAATCAAACCAGCGTTCCACCGCCATTGCCCCCGGTCGATTCCAGATCAGGTGAAACTGCCGTTCCCGACGTTCCCGGTCGAGCTACGCCCCGTCCTCATGTGTCGAGGACTGGAATCTTTCTGGTTACAGCGCTCGCGCTAATCCTGATCGGAATTCTCGCGCTGGCTGGCATTTTGGTCTGGCGCTTTGCTTCGCAGAGCGGAACCAATTCGCAACCTACTCCGTTCGGCCAAATTACGCCCAAACCGACAAGTACGACGTTAAGGACTCCTTCACCCAACCCGACCAGCACGACGCCCACAACTCCTTCGCCGAATCCGACCGCCACTGCCGTCGCAACCCCGACGCCCGCAATTGTCAAAAATACGCCCACTCCGGTTCCAACTCCCTCTGCGACTCCGGCCGAAACTCGGGAGGCAACTTTACAGCGGCAACTCGATTCGACAGCGGAACTCATTAAGAACGGAGATTGGTATTCCGGGATCAAACAATACATTCAACTTTCCAACCAATATTCAGGTTCGAGCGTCCCTCGAGAGAAACTCGAGAACCTGATCGCGGAGGTGCGATCGAGCAAAAAGATCGGCAGCGCGAATGTCCAAGAGTACCAGTCTGATCTGGAACAGGCGGCAGATCTGGGCAGCGTCCAAGCGATGTTGCTGCTCGGAGAGAGCACCCGTCAGACCGATCAAGAGTACGCGCTCCGTTGGTTTGAGGCCGGGGCAGCCAAAGGCAACGATCACGCCAAGGTTCAGGCCGGACTAGTGTTATCAAATCGGCGTGGAGACGGCGACGCGGCCCGCGCGTTTGAATATTTCAAGTCGGCAGCGGACAACGGAAATAGTGAAGGCAAGTTCACCGCCGGCGAATGTTACTATCTCGGGAAAGGAACCAATGTCGATGTTGCTAAGGCGCTCGAGCTCTTACAGGAAGCTGCAGCGATGCATGAACCTCGAGCGATGGATCTGCTCGGCACACATTTTCGACGAGCGAAAGATTACCAAAAGGCCAAAGCTTATTTCGAGGAGGCGACGCAGCTCGGGTTCGTTCGATCTATGGTGAACCTTGGCGTATTGTATCTACAAGGAGAAGGGGTGACTCAGAACTACCAAACCGCAGCGACTCTGTTCAAGAAAGGAGCCGAACGCTCCGACAGTTACGGTATGTTTTTCTATGCTGAATGCCTGTCTGAAGGCAAAGGTGTGCAAAAGGATGCCAGTGGCGCGACCGAATGGGCGAAAAAGGCGGCCCAAGCCGGCAATCCCATGGCGATTCAATGGTGTAAGACCAAGAATATCAATTACCAGTAAACGAGTAGCCGGCGCTAGCGGCGCCGTCAGTCCCTCGGGAGCTTACTTCCGGCGTTCTCGTGGCTAAATCGTTCTTGACCGTTCGGACCGGCCCATTAATCTCGGGGCCCTATCTTCTTATATGAGCGGAAGTCTTACTAAGACCGTCGCGATGCTCTTGGTGGTGGGCCTCGCCGTATCTGGGTGTGAAAATATGTCGCCGGAAACGACCGGTGTTGTCGCGGGTGTGCTCGCTGGAACCGCTGCCGGAGGAATCGCCAAGGCGGCAGGTGCAAGCGATTCTACTGCTGTAGCCGTGGGCCTGGGCACTGGAGCTGCCGTCGGCGCTATGGCATATGTCATTGCGAAGCATCAGGCGACCGAGAGACAGCGGCGGATCGCGGAAGAGCGGGCGCGATTGGCTTACGAAAGAATGTCGGCTGAACGTAAGGCTCAGGTGAAGAAACACCGGTATATTGCAGTGGCTACCGTTCGGGAACAGGATTCTAAGGGCGCCAAGAGTGTCATGGTCTATGACACGCAGACCGAACAAGTTGTCGGTAACAATGTCTACGACGTAAAGAGAGCGCCAAAAGACGGTCAGGTATCAAAATTCGATACCTACTCGGCCGAATACGTTGGAACTGGGGGATAGAGGCCAGAAGATCGAATCCAGAAGCCAGAATCTAGAACGCGGAATATGGAATCCGCGAGCTGGACTCGTCGGGGATCGATATTCGCCATTAGGAATCACAGCTTCGGACAGACCAGAAGGCCTTTGATGGGTACAGAACACGCCGTCGAGCGGGTGCGAAAATCCGTGTGAGCCGACTACGGGGTGGCATGTGGCTCACGGTCCGGCGCTTGTCTGTGTCCTGCATTAACGCGGCAACCGCCGGACTGTTTCGCCCAGCCCGGACTAGCGGCTACCACGTTCCGTATTCTAGATTCTGGATTCTAGCTTCTACATCCTGGATTCCTCATTCGCCTCCTGGCATATCGCGCCAAACTGCGGAGATTGGTGCTATGCGATTTGAGCAGCGATCGTTTGAGGACGGCGGCCATCGTTTTACCGAATTGGTCGATCAAAGAAGCGGTTTCCGCATTCTGGCCGATCACGCCGGAGCCGAACTAATAAGTATCGCCCGCAGAAATCCGGACGGAGCTTGGCACGGCTATCTCTATCGGGACGGAGACCTTTCGGCTCCGCCGGACGGTTGGAAAAATCACGCCACTGTGATGGGATACTACATCCACCGCCTTCTCGGAGGCCGCTCATTATACCAGGGCGAAGAAATTCGCGGTGGAAACCACAGTTTTCTGCGAACCAAGCAGTTCTCCGATCCAGAAATCGTTCTGAGTGACCAAAGTGCGGCGCTGCAGTTTCGTTTGCCCAGCGATCGCATCGAAAAATCGGAGTATCCCAGGAAAGTGGATTTCTCGCTGTATTACCGTTTGGTGGGCGATTGTCTCGAGGTTCAGTTCTCGTTCAAGAACTTGGAGGTGGATCGACCGGCGCATCTCAGTTTTGGCCTGCATCCGGGGTTCGCGGTAAGCTCGGTCGAGAACGCTCGTGTCCTGCTTCCAAAAGGAAGGTACCGCCGCCATATCGCTCCAGACAATTTCCTCAGCGGCGAAACCGCGGACTTCGCCTCCGAAGGTGGTCCCATGTCGTTCAAGCCTTTCGAGCTTCCTGGCTCCTTTCTCATTGAGCCATTGGATTGGGAGGAGTCAGTCGTCCGCCTGCATGACTATGGTTCTAATCACGAGATTGAAATCGACCTGGCGGAAGCGCCCTTTTTTACGATCTGGAGCGATCTTCATCCATTTATCTGTGTTGAGCCATGCTGGGGTCTGCCTGATCATCAGAAACAGGAGCCATTCGAAAAAAAAATCGGTATTCAGGTCGTTCCGCCCCAGGGCAGCCTGAGCCGAAGTTGCAGCTTTCGGTTTCGCTAAGCAGGCCGGTCGGGCATGAAATTGAGCTGCATGGTAAGTAGTGAATTTGATTGAAACACAAACCGGCCGGATAGACGGGCTGCTTTTGCGTGCGACATTTGCGGACTAGATCGGTTTATTAATTCGCCGCATGAATCTCGTCCAGAATCTCCGTCATCGAGCAGAGTTACAGCCCGGAGTGCCGGCGATCGTAGATAGAACGGTGCGCGGAGACCGGGTCGTTAGCTTCGTGGCCTTCAATCGTTCGGTCGATTTTCTTGCGCTCAGGCTGCGGGAAGAAGGAGTCAAGTCGGGGCACCAGGTTCTATTGGCGCTGGATCCAAGCCAGGAATTCTACCTCTTTGCTCTGGCGCTGCTCCAAATTGGCGCCATTCCAATTATTTGCCGGAAAGCCCTTGGTAGCTCGTTTCTCACGGAATGGGTCAAAAACGTGCAGCCGCAAGCCTGTGTCATCCCCCAATCCCGCTGGCTGACCCAGCATTTCCACCGGCAATTGCGTTTGATTCCGATGCGACTCTTTGTTCATGCATTTCGGTTCGAGAGTCGCTGGCTTCGACTGGGAAGGTTTGGCCAGCCGATCGAATTGAATCGAGATCAGATCGCCTGGATCGAACTACGGAGCGAATCGCCCGATACGTTTCGCGCTTGGGCCTGGAATCAAGAGACACTTGCTCGAACGACTCAGCGTTTGGTTTCGATCCTGCGGATGAAAGCGGGAGAGATCGATCTTTGTGGAAACCCGTTGCATCTACTGGCAAACCTGGCTGCCGGGCTCACCAGCGTGATTCCGCTGAAGCGAGGGCTGCTCACTCCAACTGGCCGACGCCATCAGATAGACAAATTCAAGCCAAACAGGGTGGCCGCGAAAGCAGAGTTTCTGAATCGATACCTTCGCTCCAGTACTTCACCGCTGCAGAAAGTATTTGTATTGGACGCTCCGCTGACTTCCGAAGATGTCGAGTTTTTTGCGGCTTGCCGCCAACATGGCAACATCGAGCTCCTATTTGGGCGAGAAGCCCCACTGGCGAGTTGCACGTTAAAGGAGTTTCAATCCCGCGCAGATGACCATTGGGTTGGCAACTTTTTTGACGATGTCCGGTATAAACTCGAACTCCCGCCAACCAAACCAAACGATGGCATTTCGGCCGATTCATTTTCCGGGGACTCCGATCTGGGCGAACTTCTCGTCGCGGGAGACTTTCTTCCCACACCATTGACCATCCATGGAGAACCAGACTCAACCTTTCTATCTCAGAATGAAAAGGATGAAACCTGGCAAAGAACCGGCGTGAAAGGAGCGCTCGACAACTCAGAGCGATTTCGTGTTCTCGATCCAGTAAAGAGTTAGCAATTGGAAGTTGCTCATTTCAAGGTAAAGCACGGAGAACGCTCAATTCTGGAACTTGTAACTTCCAACCCTTAACTCTGAGCAGATGGTGCCCCGAACCAAAGCCGTCCTTTTCGTCGCACTACTGCTTGGTGGCGTCGCCTTCATCGGGGTGAGCTTTTGGGGCTTGCATCAGCGGTACGTTCCACCTAAAGCAATCGAGATGTCTCGGCGATTCATCTCGCTCATCGAGTCCGGCAACCTGCGTGAGGCATACACACTCACTACCCAGGATGACCTATCCGGTCCTACCCTCGAGGCATTCGAGACCAAGACTAAGAGCCGAATCGATCAAATCGTATTTACGGCTCGTCCTCCGATCCAATGGGTGGGCGAACGAGGTGGCTTTCAGACCTACGGGAACCGCTTACGGCGCTTTTTAGCGGGCCGAAAACTTGATCCGGATCTGCTCCGTCTGGAATTCACCGTCGGCGCGCCCTTTGAAGTGCGTCTCGTCTCCTTCGGAAACGGAAAGTGGAAAATTAGCTATTTCCAGAACGGTTCAACAGTCAGCAGTAACGAGTAAACAGTAACCGCTAGCGTTGGCATTGCTCAGTGCTGACTGTTGACCGCTCACTTCTTCATTCTCGCCGGGGCCTTGTTGCGCCAGGCCATGAGCAGGGCGCTGGTTAAACTCATCTCGTCCGCGGCTTCCAGGTTGACGTTGGTCGATCCACGCCGTCCCCAGCCGCCGGGTACCGGGCTAAACACCACCGGCTTCAACTCGATCAAAACCTTTTGTTGTTCAGGCGTGAGCATCACGACACCGCGCCCTTCTTTCGGCCACAAAGTGGCAAAGATCTTGTTACGTACCCGAAAATCAGGATGCGCCATGTGAGCCGCCTCCGTTGATTCCGGAAGCGCCAGCGCGAGACGGCGAAAATCATCAACGGTCATCATTAGAATACTGTCGATAGATAGGCAATAAAGAGGCAGTCCACCCTCCAGCTCGCGAGGTGATCAAAATCATACGTCTCGACGAACTGTCAGTGCTGAAGTCGGTTAATTCCTTCTTCTCTGTGAAACAATTCTGGATTCTAGATTCCTATTTTCCCTGCCAGATCTTTTTCAGTAGCCCACTGGCTCCATAGACCGGGTCGTTGCCGGGAACAGGCAGAGCCGCAATATTTTGATCCGCCTTCGGCCGTTCGCCTGGCTGGCCGGTCAGCAAATCCCATTGGCGTCCATCCGGATAAGCGCCCACAACTCCAAAATCGTTGCTAGCTCCAAGATTTTTGTGTCCAACTCCAGCTGGAATCACAATCACGTCTCCGGCTTGTACGGTGAAATCGCGGCCTTGTTCTCCGCCGAGCCGCACCGTCGCTGAACCCCGATAGATACCCAGTACTTCGTGGCTCGTACTGTGATAATGGTGAAAAGGATAAATGCCGTTGCGCCAGGAGTTGGTCCAATTGTTTGCTGCAAATTGTTCTTCGACCTGAGCCGCTGGATCAGTGCGACCGAGGTTAATGACGCCGCGGTACAGAAGGAGCGGGTAACGGTTATTGGGAATGATACCGTCGTCCTTAAAGGCAGCAGTGTCTGGCTGTTTCATGTCCTTTCCTTGCGATAAGCCTCGCCTAGCCAGTGTGGTCCAACCAAGAACCAGAAGCGCTCCGGCTTTAAACGTGCTCGCCAAAAATTGGCGCCGATATGTTCGATGTTCGTCATCCATGACAAACCTAGTATAACGTATCCAGAACACCCGAGCCAGGACCTCCCAGATCAACTTCGGTTGGCCCGCAAAGCTCCGTCACTTCGACTGGGATAAGCATGGCTTTTGGGGATACAGAGCAAAGAAACCAAACCTCCCGCCGGCAACTGTAACGGTTAACCCTTCCTCATTAACCAATCGACTGATTCCTTGACGGCTTCGAGCGACGTATAACGGGGACAATATTTGAGAAGCCTGCGCGCCTTAGCGATGCTGCAATTCGGGCTGTGCGCAATATGATCCCAGGTCGCTGACGCGTTCTCTTCGATAGTTGTTTGTTTCCATTCCTCCCAAGGCAGAAAACGGAGAACAGCCTTCCGCCCAAACCAAGCGGCCACCGACTCAGCATAACCCCGCAACGTGAGCGCTGCAGCGGAAACCACGTGAAAGCTTTCGCCAATCGACGCACTTCGGTTGATCATCGCCTGATAAAATGCGTGAGCGACATCATCGGCATGCACGTGATGAACGGTTTCTAGCCCGAGATTTGGTAACGTTAACTCTTCTCCCTTGGCCAGGCGATCGAAAACGGTGGGATCGAAGTGGCCGGCCGGAAAGCGGGTCCCAGCCAATACCCACGATATGCCCAGGATGAAGGATAGTAGCCGGGAATCCGTGTCGACGCGCTTCACCCAGCAAATATTTTTCGATTGCCGCCTTCTGAATCCCGTAGTCTCCAAACGGCCGGCGGGGCTGATCTTCGGTCGTTGGCACAACGACGCTGGGCCCGTGAACCCAGATTGTTCCGCAATGGAGAAAATGCTGGACGTTTCCACGAAGTGCTTCGACCAAGTGCTGTGCACTCGCTGGTGTAAAGCAGATCAGATCAATCACTACGTCCGGTTTCAATTCGGCGATCTGCCGACCGAACCCCCCGGAGGTTTCTTCCTTGTCTCGATCGATCTTTATTCGCTGAGCAGATCGCCACGCTGCATCCGCAAGGTAAGGCTCTCGCTCGCCGCGGCTGATTGAGATCACCTCATGTCCAGCCACCACCAATCGGGGTACAAGATAGGTTCCAATATGCCCACTTCCACCTATGACAACGACGCGCATAGCCAAGTATGGCACGAGGAGAAGGAAACGGGAAGCTGAAGGCTCGTTCGGCTATAGGTCTCCGCTTCCGTTCGCACGCTGCGCCACGAACTAGAAAAATATTCAAATAATTACTCTTCGGAAACCAATTTTTGGAGCCACCTGATCAAGTGATTATTCGAATCCGCGCCAAATCAGGTTCGTCTATCTCTTGAAGAAGGGAAACTAAATGAACAAATTTTTGTTATCTGTCTTAGTGGGATCCGGCTTGCTCGCTCTCATACCAACGCAGGCCCGGGCGGATGCTGATGATTACTATTACTGGCGATCGCGACATCACGAGTGGCGAGAGCATCAGCGACGAATCCACGAGTGGAGAGAACATGAATGGCGTGAGCACTGGTGGCGAGAACACCAAAACTATTACGATCGTGACTAGGTAAGCTCGTTACTAGCTAACGGCTCGGTACAGGGCCTGCCATCTACAACGGCAGGCCTTTCCAATTCGTTGGAAAGAGGAAGCAGCAACTCGACGAAGGTAGCTCGGACCAGCCGTGACAGCACTATGAGTTTCTAGATTCTCCAAGCTCATCCATCATCTGCTTGGCTAGTTGTGGGCCAACGCCGCTCTCTTCGTGTTTGAAATAAATGAAAGCGTGACTCCAACGCTCCTTCTGTGCCTCAATGAATTTCGCCCAACGAGCTATGTCCGCCTTTTCGTAATCTTCGCGCCGAAGCCGAAGGTAACCAAAGTCAGTCGTCGCGAGATTCGGGGTAACAAGATCGCTGCTCTCCGCGATGCAAAGTGCAGCACTATGCTTTTGCAGCTGACCAAAGATTTCGTCATCGAACCAAGATGAATGACGAAACTCGAAAGCCGCACGGATGCCAGTCGGCAAGCTGCCGAGGAACTCGTTGAAGAGCGTGGCATCCTTTTTAAAGCTTGGCGGCAGCTGGAATAAAACAGGTCCAAGCTTTGAACCCAACCCGGAAACAACGCGCTCGAAAATATTCAAGAGCTCCGCGCAATCCCGGAGCTTGGCAATATGGGTGACCTTTTGCGGCGCCTTGAGACCGAACCGAAAATGCTCTGGGGTCGATGTATCCCAGCCTTCGATCGTCTTGCTGTTCGGAATCCGATAGAAGGTGTAATTGATCTCGCTGGTAGAGAATCGCTCCGCATAGAATGGCAACATTTTCGCGGTCGGAAATTTCTCCGGATAAAAAGTCCCTCGCCATTCGGGATATTGGAATCCGGAAGTACCGATCCAATGGGTCATAGCCGAAGAATACAGGAGTCAGGAGTCAGAATCCAGAATTCCGTAGGGCCAAGCACAGCCGAGCATAGAGCAGCGTCCCAAACGACGTGAATTCGCCTGACGATTTCTGATCCGACCCCGCCGAATTCTGTCTCCTGGATTCTGACTCCCTTATTCAGTATTCTGTGTTCCGTATTCTGTGTTCCGTATTCAGTTTTTGGTATCCTGTTTCCTATGCGACTCGCGCTGCTAGCCCTTGTACTCCTTTTATCGGCTTGCTCTACCGACATCACAAAAGGGCGCCTGGTTGGAGACACTGGGATCGATCAAGGTGAAGCAGACAAGACAAACTACCCGCCAAATAGATTAGCGGAGCAGACCTTCATATTCTCCAATCCGATTGGCTATGAATCGAAGCATTTCGCGACCGATGAAGAAACGAAGATCGCCATGAAAGTCGGGCGTAAATTGGGGTCCGGAGATGATAATCACCCCTTTATTGCGATTCCGGTCGCATCCGCGAGAGGCAATAGCACCACCGCCGAAGTGATGGTGTACGATAGTCGAAAGCAGTCTCTCGTGGGTGATTCTGTGTATCGGCTGGCGAACACCCCAGCTTCCGGTCAACCGCTGAAACTCGACAATGTCACCGCCGTTTTCGTAACCCCGAACGAATAGCTACTATTTCGGTGCGTTCAAATAGCGGACGCTGGCCCAGAAAGCCTTCGGGGCTGGTGGAAAAGGGCAGGAACATAGGTTCCGCGTTCGTGGTGCGGTGCAATCGGTAGCGGCGACTGTCCCTAAAACACCCCTGATTTTGGCGCAAACTAGAAGTCGGCCCGAAGCTGCTCGCATGGTACCGCCCCAAACCGCAGTCGCCATCGCGGCGCTGCGTCTGGCGTTGAATATTCCTCGATCCGATCATGCATCGCGGCATTCGCGGACCACACCAAGGCGACTGCGTTTTGAGGCCGGTGTAAACGAGTCGCTTCGTTCCAATCTTTAAGTTTGATCACACGAGGTACTTCGCGGGACAGTCGCCGCTACCAGAGATTGCGACCGGCTATCCGCAGCACGATCCCTCTCCGACGCGTTCCTGGAGGGTAATCAGCGATCGGTGAAAGGAAATGCCGATAGTATAGAGGCACGCATCGCCACGATTGGTAAGGGGACCCGACTTCGTCCGGCGGCGGCCGGATCGCGGCCAGTTCTATGGTTTGCCTAACGCACCGCCAGGGCGCGCAGCAACACCGGCCTCGGCGCGCTAAAGGCGTTCCGATGTCAGTTTTCGGATGTCGCGCCGGGTTTGAGCCATGTGCGGTATCGGTTTTGTTTTGTCTGCGCCAGCAACAACTGACCTCTGACTGATTACCGCGTTTTCCCGCATCCTAGGTTGTATGCTGCAGCACTGGTGGCTTATTCTCCTCATGTCGCGCCTCTTCGACGGTCATCCGGACACTTCCCCGCAAACCCGAACCCGAACCAAATCACCTTACCCGACCAGCTCAAAGAGCGTCTCCTGGATCACCAACATCCCCTACACCACCAGAGGTGGATCGGAACAGCAGCTCGACCTTTATCTTCCGACGAACCGGAAAGGGGAACCGCTAGTGATTTACGTTCACGGGGGCGGCTGGGAACACGGAGATAAGGCGGGCGATAGCATTAACCCGAATAATCTGCAATGGCTGTGGCAAGGCTACACCCTGGCATCGATTAACTACCGGTTGGTACAAACTGCACTATGGCCAGCGCAAATAGAAGACTGCAAGGCCGCCATTCGCTGGCTAAAGGCTCACGCCCGAAACTACGGATACGACGCAGACCGCATTGCCGTCGTGGGCGAATCGGCCGGTGGTCATCTTGCGGCAATGCTGGGAACGACCAGTGGCACCCGAACCTTTGATGTCGGCGAAAATCTTGATTACACCAGCGATGTGACCTGTGTCGTCACTTTGTTCGGCATCAGCGACGTGACCCGTGAACCCTCCATGGCTGCTACCCTTCTTGGACCCATAGGCAAAAACAACGCCGAACTGGTGTGCGGCGCTAGTCCAATTACCTACGTCCACCTGGATGAACCGCCGATGCTCATCATTCACGGGACTGACGATAAATTGGTTCCTTATGAACAGGCTGAGCTTTTAGCGGACGCAATGGACAAGGTTCGTGCGCGCTATCATTTTCACACTGTCGTCGGTGGCGGCCACAATCCTTATTTCGGCTTGAACCTGAATCCGAAGACCGGGAACTACGACGCTGGCGGAGGCGGCATCGGCCTCTTTGAAGACCCAGCGGTCGAACCAATGATCATCGAGTTTCTGCGCACGTACCTGCACTAAGATTTTGCAGTTCGCGGTTCGTCATTATCGGCGGTTCCTGAAAACCTAAATCCTTGCCAAAACATCTCCAGGTTAGCAGTGACCGTTAGTCGCCAAGCACCAACGGCGAGAGCTTCCGGTGTTGTCGGTAGCCGCGGACTATGTCGGACATGCTAGTCGTCCCTACCAAAGACGGCGCGTCCGTTTCCCAATATTAAACTCTTGGCTGTCAAAACCGACTGTTTGTGATAGTTATATTTGGGTAGTAACTATGAACAAACCAAATGCCGACTCTCAGCGATCCAAAGATTCAAAGGATCGTCTGCGCTTCGAAGCATTCTCTTTTGGATCGATCTGCATTGATGGAACCACTTACGAACACGATGTGGTGATTGATCGAGGAGAGATCCGCAGAAGGAAGAAGAAGCCTTCCAAAAAGTACAGGGAAAAATTCGGGCATACCCCGCTTTCCATTGAGGAGGACATACCTTGGAAGTGCCGGCGACTGGTGATCGGCACTGGCGCGGGAGCTTTGCCAGTAATGAAAGAGGTGAAACAGGAAGCGCATCGCCGCGAGGTCGAACTAACAATTGTGCCGACTGTCGAAGCGATTAAAACCCTGCAGGAAAACCCAGCACACACCAACGCGATTCTGCACGTGACATGCTAAGCTGGAATGGACAACGCTGAATACCGAACATGGAATACCGGCGCTGAGGGCTAGTTCGTTCACTAGGCTATTGGTTATTGACCCCCACGATCCGCCGGAGAACGCTGGCCAGCTTGCGTGTTCCCTCCCGAATTTGCTGTTGGTCGGTACCTCCATAGCCAAGAATGAGCCCGCCTCTTCGCGGCTTCTCCTGATAGCAAATCGACAACCGTTCGACGATGAACCGGCGAGAATTCGGTAAACGCCTGGGCACGGCGGTCCTGGGCACAACTTTCCCGACTTCAATTTTTTTCGAGAACAGAGAAGCGAACAACACGACGATTTCTCCCAAACCAAAGTGAAGTTACCAAACGAAGTAGCAGGCATACCGTTGATCGATTCCAAGGTCGCCCAGGAGGCCACGGATTTGGCCCGGGAAACTTCCCCTCCGTTTCTGTTTAACCATTCGATGCGAACTTATCTGTTTGGTGCGCTGCTGGGAAAAGACCTCGCTTTCGACCACGAGTTGCTGTTTCTCGCTTGTATCCTTCATGATCTTGGCCTGACGGATCGGTATGCGGGCGAAAAACCGTTCGAGATTGAAGGCGCCGAAGCGGCACGGAAGTTTCTCGGAGAGCACGGAGTTTCCGAAGAGCGTACCGAAATTGTTTGGGACGGTATCGCGATGCATCCATCCGCCCTCGCCCATTACAAACGGCCTGAGATAGCGCTCGTAGCCAAGGGTGCCGCCGCCGATGTAGTTGGATCGGACATACGGAAGGTGGCGCCCGCTGACAAAGAACAAGTGCTTCGCGCGTTTCCCCGGCTCGGTTTTAAGACGAGTTTCACCCAGACTTGCGCGGAAATAGTGCAGCGCTATCCGGGCGGCGCATACCGTAGTTTCATGCGTGATGTTGGAGAGCGGCACGTACGTGGATTTCACGTTCCGAACATCTGTGACGCTATTACCGAAGCGCCGTTTGCAGAATAGAAGGTCGGAACTTGAAGCTTCTTCGACCGGTAGTTCACCATTCGATATCTGCTATGTGCTATTTTTCAGGCGCTGCCCGTCCTCGTAAGCGTCGATAACCGGGATGGATGCCAGGTCTCAGTTGCTGCTCTTCAGCGATCCGCGACAGCAAGTCCGCAAGTGTTTCTCGCTCACTTCCATTTAGAGCCGCACACAACGCGTCCTGATGCTGCCGGATGACTTGGCCAACCGCTTGCAACTTCTTTGTTCCGCGCGCCGTAAGATGCAGCGCATAGAGGCGCCGATCCGTGGCGCTGGCGCGTCGCTCAATTAGGCCGGTTGTCTCCATCTCATCCAGCACCAACACCAATCGGCTCGGAAACATCCCGAGAAGGTCCGCCAACGCCTGCTGGCTGAGGCCGCTTTGCCGCTCGATAATGCGCAGTATTCCAACTTGCGCCGGCGCAAGTTTCAGTGGCTCCAACCGTTCCGCGAACTTGGCGACCGCATGGGCGCCTACCTGAGCGAGCAGAAAATCTATCCCCCCTCGATCGGTCTGGGAACATTGAGAATCAGACATTGGTAAGCAAGTTATATCGTTATTGACATTAATGATTATTCATATGAATGGATATCTTGATTAAAAATATGAACGGTTCTAGTCCCCATCTCAATTAGAAAGGTCGATCATGTCTGCATCGCTCCACTTGAGCAAATGCCCAGACTCGAGAAACTCGCTGGCTTACGCATGAGCTCTATTCATGAACGCACGCTGATTCGCGCCTTTCACCTGGTGCTCAGCCTACCGATTATCGGATTTATCTACGGCCCAGTCGCTCATATCCCGCCGGCCGCCTTTTTCACCCGCTTCGTCGCCGTTCCACTCGTTATTGTCAGTGGCATCTGGATGTGGCAAAAGCCGCGACTAATGCGCTGGCTCCAACCAAAACGCCTTCACCGTAATGCGCGCCAGAAGACCTGAAATCCTCGCTCAATAAGCTCTTCGCGCCGTTTCGGCTCCTTCGCGATAAAATCCATCATTGCTTCTGGCATGGCCACCATAACAGCAGAAGCGAATCCCGCCGGTAATCCTCGCAGTGCGCTGCGGCTTTCTAGTTCACCTAATGTGGCCTCAATCATGCCGCGCTCCGCCGGGCAGCGGTGCATGAATTTTGATTTCTGCACCGAACGGCGGAAGCTTGAGTGATGTGTCTGCCGCCACAGTGCTAACTGGGTATTGTGATCACTTCATAGGATTTCGAATGACCGTGCCGTTCATCTTTTGTGGGTCGATTACAGCGATCAGCGCAATCATAAGCCTCGCATTTTCAATAGCGGCGGCCCTAGGTGCGACCGGTACTGCCCGTACCATGGCACTTTATGCCTGTGCGCGAAGCATGGCTTTGGTGATCGCGAGCGCGGCTCCAAGCCATAGCATGGAGCATGATCATCGTTCAGGCGTGTGATGCCGTCATAGGCATGACGATCAAAGATCGCATGAAAACCATTGGCCCAGCAGGAACCGCCTTATTGAACCTTGTGGCGGTGATTTGGCTAATCCAAGCTGTTCCATAATGGAGATTCAGGGTCGTGTTCTCAGGGGCATCTTCTGGGGACGGCTAATGAATGCCATCGCGGCCGACTCTGATGATGGGATCCAGATAATCGATCTCCAATTACTGGTCCGTCGCCGCCGCTTGGCCTTCAACTTTAGGGAGCGCGAAAGAGGCGTAATCTCGCTGCAGTTCAAGACAGAGTGCTTCGACTACCAATTCGTGATCGGCCCGCTGCGGTAATCCAGACACACTGACGGCTCCAATCACCGCAGTCCCTTTGACATGGATGGGAAATGAGCCGCCATGCGCCGCGAAATCGGTTATCGGAAGCGCATACCTTTCCGACAAAGTCGTTTTAGCCTGTTTGAGCGTGAGTCCGACTGCGTAGGAACTGCGATGAAAACGCGCCACGGTGTTACTCTTGCGACGAACCCATTCCGCATTGTCAGGAACGCTTCCCGGGAGGGCGCTGTAGAAAAGTGGCTGCCCGAAATAACGCACATCGATTGCGACGGGTAATCGCCGATCGGTCGCCAACTGGCGCAATCGCAGTCCGAGCTGCCAAGCAATCTCCAAATCAAATCTTTGGAATATTAATTCGCTCTCCTGATGGTCAATTCTTTCCAGATCGCGGCTCAAATCCATGGTCTTTCTCTTTGCTCGGTTACGGGGCGATGTTAAGGAGCATACCCGTAGGTTTAATCTTTGCAGCGCGAAAAGAACGATCCCAGGATATTCGTTCCCGCGGTCCTAAGGCAGCGAGCGCTAAGAGCAAGCCCGGCGAACCACGCGGTCACGAAAAACGAAGCAGCGCCTTACGAAGCTTACATACCATCGTGTACGCCGGATCGAAGACATTCCCGAGGTCGTACTCGACACATTGCCCGAGCAACAAGCTGGCGCTGGTCGTGTCCAGTGAATAATCTTCCTGCAGCCAGCGCAACATCTCGGTCGTGGCGTGCTGCACCGCCTGGTCGAGCGGCCGGGCGTTGCCGACTGTAAAGATGCATTCGGCATTCTCACCACGTGGCCAGCGAATACGCTTCCCTTTGATCACCCGAACGGTGAACTGGAGCTCCATCGAGATCTCGATGCCCGTACCTACGATCTCGCCGTCGCCCTGGGTCGCGTGGCCGTCTCCGACATGGAGCAGCGCACCGGCCACAAACACCGGGAAGTAGACCGTGACGCCAGCCACGAACCCTCGGTAGTCCATGTTGCCGCCGTGCTCCGCCGAAGTGGCGGTCGAGATCGCTTGTCCGTTGGGCGGTGCGACTCCGAAGCAACCAAGCATTGGTGCGAGCGGAATTGTCAAATTCCCGAGCTTTGTGTCCGGTTTGATCAGCGTAGCCGTACCATGCTCATGATCGATCCGCCATTCCGCCCACTCGCGTTCCGGCAATTCGCGCACGTACGAAGAGTCAACCACATTGGCCGCGACGACCGAGCCAGTATAGCCAGTCGCCCGGTTTGGCGAGATCCGGTCCAGCTGAACAATTAACGTGTCGCCAGGCTCCGCTCCCTCGACGTAGAAAGGTCCAGTCTGCGGGTTACCGCGTGGTGTTACCGGTGTATTACTGGCGTCCTTTCCCAACGCATCCACGCTGGTGGTAATCACCGTGTCGCCGTCACCGATTCGCAGGACCGGTTCATGCGAGCCAATGACGGTGTGGTAATGGGTCGGCTGGAAATAATGGGTGGCCATGGAGCGCGGGCCTATTGGCCTGGTGCGCGGAAACTGAACATCCAACTGATGCCGAATTGATCCGTGAGCATACCGAACCGACCACCCCAGAATGCGTCGTGCAACGGCATCGTGATCTCGCCGTTTTCACTCAGTGCGGCGAAGAGTCTCTCCATTTCCGGTTGGGTCTCACAGTCGATACAGATGGAGAAATTATTGCCCCGCTGGAAGGGCATGCCCGGCAGTATATCCGATGCCATTAGAACGACCGGTCCGCTTGTCAATTCCGCATGCAAGATCCGGTCTGGGGCGGTCTTCACGACCGCGGGCAGTTCGGGCGGCCCCGCAGAAAAGGGTGTGAAGTTCGGATCCGCCTGAAGACACTTTCCGTAAAATGTCATGGCTTCGCGACAGCTTCCGTCAAAGTTCAGATAAGTAATTGCGCCTTTCACGATCTTGCTCCAACAGAGTTGAGTATCAGATTACACCGGTCCGAAACCGAGAAGCTATTGAGGGGGGCCTACACTGCTCCAACACGCCACTGGCTATCGCAC
>Ga0209647_1000186_pt1 | contig 57227 bp, 49 predicted proteins | sample GraSoi_2013_60cm_FD_185827 | JGI IMG/M metagenome (GOLD analysis project Ga0209647, IMG submission 185827) | Grasslands soil microbial communities from the Angelo Coastal Reserve, California, USA - Sample 9_17_2013_60cm (SPAdes) (version 2) | ecosystem: Environmental > Terrestrial > Soil >...
TCTCGACCGCAAAATCATGCGCTATATCCGCTCCTACAATCGAAAACCAACGCCGATTAAATGGTCCTACAAAGATGCCTCTAATCGTATCAAGACCGCTTTGGAATTAAATGAAACAGTGCACTAGTTGAGCGTACATCGGCTTTGGACACTGATTACTAATCATACATTCCGCCTCGGATCGGCCGGAAATCTTGTCGTAAATCTGCAATTTCGCTTGGCAAAGGCCTTTTCTTCTTGCAAGTAAGGCTTCAGAGAGCCAGCGTAAGTATGGTTCTTACAATAAATATAACTATTTAGCTATTTGATTATGATTCCGTTACCGCCCAACGCCAAAATAGAGAGAATGAGCCGTTGTAGTCATAGTTCTCAACGCGTGCGTAATGCGTCGGCGGTCGTTTCCGTCAAGGACCGCGATCTCCGGTACATTTTGGTTAATCACGAACCGAATAGCACCATCATGTTCGAAGGTGACGCGATTTGCTGTAACACCGATTTTGATGCTTACCCGCGAGCCGTTGCTGAAGCGGTTCGCATAAACAACCGCAAAGCGGTCGAAGCCGGAGTGCCAATTCAATTCGAGGAAGCTGTCCCGGAAGATACGGGAACGTGCTGTTATATCGCCACAAAATTTCTCTTACGCGACGCCAACGGCAAGCCGTCCGCCGTCTGTGCAATCGCGACCGACATCACCGCATTAAAGCGCGCGGAAGAATTGGAAGCGAAACTGGCAATATGAGCGCGAGATGTTTGCTCAACAACATGCGGTTGAGTTAAGCAAAGCCAATGAGGCCCTGCGCGGCTGTCTTGATGCACTGGCCACTGTTCCCAAACTGGACGAGTCCCTTGGTCGAGTGATGGCCTCTATAACTGGCCAACTGGGCGCCGCCTCTTCGACACTGCGATTGTGTAACTTTGAAGATAACGCTTTGAATCTCGAGTTCGTTTTTCAAGACGGCAGAGTCGTGTCTCCCGAGGAAGTTAGTTATCCAGAACCTTGGCGATCTATCCCCCTTGAGGAAGAACGCTTTGCCTCTTTGGGAGACTGCATCACGGTGCGCCGAGTGGCGGATCCAAGAGAACCGATCCCTGACAGTCATCGAAGATATCTACTCGAACTTGGTATAAAAACCGTGCTGGTTGTTCCATTGGTGTGGCTCAACCAGGCAGTCGGGCGCCTGACGTTCCGTTTCACTGACGACCGCTCTTTTCGACCTGCGGAATTGGAGATTGCCAGAGCCTTAGCGAGCCAAGCAAGCTTAGCTGTGCAGCTCACCCGACTAGCGGAAGCAGCTAGGGAATCCGCGGTGCTGGAAGAACGGAGGTTGCTGGCAGGTGAGATCCACGATTCACTCGCCCAGAATTTCGCTGCCGTCTCAATGCAGCTTTCTGCTGCTGAAGACGCCATTAATACCGGGCGCAGTGATGGTCTGAGCTACGTAAAGCGAGCAAATGAGCTGGCCCGTTTCGGGCTGGCTGAAGCACGGCGCTCCGCGCTCTGCCTCCAAGCAGCCACAATCGAGGAATGCGGCCTGATTGAGGCCCTTGAGCTGTTGGTCGAGCGTTCAAATGTATCTGGCAGAGTTAGCTGTACGTTTGTTTCTCATGGAATCCGTGATGAAAATTTACCTCTATCAGCTCAACAGCACCTCCTGCGAATTACGCAGGAAGCAATCAGCAATGCACTGCGTCATGCCAAGCCAACTGCCATAAATGTCAGTCTCAGGTTGCTCGGCTCAAATCTGGTTCTCGAGGTAACCGACAATGGCTCTGGCATCAGAAGGGTGAAACTAGAACCGGAAACCGGATTCGGATTTGTGAATATGCGGAGAAGGGTTGAGAAATTATCCGGGCTATTAGAACTTCGCACAGCACTGGGTCATGGCACCAGTATCGTAGTCAGTTTGCCGATTAATTAAATGCCATCCTCAGCTGCACCCTCGGGGAATCAAATACGGGTCCTCATTGCTGACGATCATCCGCTTCTCCGCGAAGGATTGATTTCAATTTTGAGCGTGCCAGACGATATAAAAGTGGTTGGTGAAGCCCGGGACGGGGAAGAGACCTGCGAGCTTTACGATCGGCTTGAGCCCGACATTGTGATTCTGGATCTTAGAATGCCAAAGAAGGATGGACTCGAGGTTATCACAGAGCTGATGTCCCGAACGACACACCCGCAAATAATAGTGCTGACTTCGTCAGAAAAGGCGGCGGATCTCAGGCGCTCATTAACAGCCGGCGCAAAGGGTTACTTGGTGAAGGGAGCGGAGGTACACGACGTCTGGAACACGGTACGCGAGGTCGCAGCGGGGCGATCTTCATTACCCCGCAATGTCGCTGCGAAACTAGCGGATTCCATGGCTCAACCTGAACTTTCGCAACGGGAACTCGAAGTGCTCCAACAAATGGCCGTCGGTAAAAGTAATAAGGAGATAGGCAGAGCTCTCTATATTAGTGAATACACGGTAAAAAACCATGTGAAGACTATTCTAAAGAAGCTGAACGCAGGCAGTCGAACAGAAGCTACTGCCGTCGCTTCCGAACGTGGGCTGGTTAAGATCGGCTGAGCCTGGCTCGAAGACAGGCATTCAATTTCTCTGCCAACGCCCAGACATATTGGGGTTCAAAAATTGTCTGATGTTCACCGGGTATCAGGTGGATTTCCAGTCCGCCCTGCGCAATGTCTCTCCAGCCGAGATCTTCGGAGGTATCGGGGAAAGATGTTCGAAAGAGAGTAATCACGCCAGGATATGGGCGCGGTTGATACTGTGATTGAGCATGCGAAAGCATTATTCCAGTTGGCGATTTGGCCGGATCTAAATCAGCACTGGGCCTTTCGGCATCCGGCACCAAGCATCTCCACGCCACCTGGTTTAACGACCGGTGCAACCATATGCCGCCGGCTTTCGCTTTCGCCTGAATCCGATTGGCAAAATAGTGTAGATTATCATTGAATGAACGGCCGCCGGCTTCAGTAAACAACCTCTGTATCCGTGCTCTGTACGTGGAACGCTGCGGCGGCTCCGGTTTGTAGGTCTCAATGAGAACGAGGCGGTCTACTTCCTCGCCGGCTGTCCAAAGCTGCTGCGCCATTTCGAATGCGATAATCCCTCCAATACAATATCCTCCCAAGTAATAAGGGCCGTGTCCCTGCACCCGGCGAACTTCGTCGACATAGTACCGCGCTATGTCCTCGATAGAGGTCCGCTCAATCGGCCGGCCACTGAGTCCTTCTCCCTGGATTGCGAAGAAGGGCTGCTCTTCCCCAAGATGCTGGGCCAGCCCTCGATAAAACATTACCTCACCAGAAAGTGTGTGGATGCCAAAGAATGGGGGACGCGAACCGTGAGGCTGGATTGCCACGATAGGCAACCAGGGTGCTTCCCCGCCTTGGGTTTGCAAAGCGTCCGTCATTTGTCTAATCGTCGGAGCTTCTAGTAGAGTGGCTACACCTGGCCGCTTACCTAATCGCTTTTCGATTTCCATGGCGATGCGCATCGCCAGCAGCGAGTTCCCACCCCTTTCGAAAAAGTCGTCTTCCAGCCCGATACGTTCAACTCCGATCACTCTCTGCCAGATCTGTACTAGCTCCCATTGCAACCAGGTCAAAGGCTCGGCGGCATCGCTAGATCGCCCAACCTGGGGTTCAGGCAGCCGGCTTCGATCGACTTTCCCATTGCAGGTGACTGGTATTCGTTCGAGAAAAACAAATGCCGTTGGCACCATGTATTCGGGAAGGCTTCGCCGGGCATGCTTGAGTAGCTCATCACTGTCGATCTTTTCTGCGACCACGTACGCAACTAGCTGGTTATTCGGTTCACCTTCCTTCCCATTTACTACCACGACACAGTCACGCACCGCCGGATGTTCCTTGAGAACCGCTTCGATCTCCGCAAGCTCCACTCGGAAGCCGCGAAGTTTTATTCGATTGTCCGCGCGTCCGACAAACTCCATCACTCCATCTGGACGGAATCGGCCCAAATCCCCTGTCTTATAAAGCATTCCTTCGGCAAACGGATTAGGCACGAATTTCTGTGCGCTCAGCTCGGGCCTGGCTAGATAGCCAAGTGCTGTTTGCCGCCCTCCTAGGTAAGCCTCACCCGTCACGCCGATTGGTACCGGCTGCCTCAGCCGATCGAGAATATATAACTGTGTATTGGCGCCGGGCCGTCCAACCGGTACAATGCCTTTCCCTATCTCGCGGCCACATTTGTAGTGAGTTGATTCAGGCGCGTGCTCGGTTGCGCCCCACATATTGTTTAGCTCTAGATGAGGAAAAGCCGCAAAGAATCGGTCTCTCAAATCGAAACTGAGAGCATCGCCGCTGCACATGACGAATCGAAGAGAGCTACACTTCTTTGCATCGGGATTTTCCAGAAATAGCGACAGCATTGGTGGCACGAAATGGATTGCAGTGATGCTGTGTCTCTGGATTTCTTGCACTAGGTGGCGGCTATCGCCGTGGAGGCCAGGCTTGGCGATTAGCATTCGGGCGCCAGTGGCCAATGCTAGGAAAAACTCGAGGACCGAAACATGAAAAGTATAGGGAGACTTCTGAAGCATTGCGTCTTGCTCAGACATAGGAAACAACTCCTGCATCCAGCAAAGCCAGTTTGCCAGACCACCATGCGAATTGAGAACTCCTTTCGGCTTACCGGTGGAACCTGAGGTATAGAGGACATAGACCAGATTCTCGGGTCGGATCCTGGCAGCAGGATTAGCATACGATTCCGATTGAAAATCTTGTTCTAACAAAATAGATTTTTCTGGATTGCTTAAAATCCTGTCTGCTAAATGGTGCTGCGTTAGTATGGCTACCGGCTCGGCATCTTGAAGCAGGAACGCAAGGCGTTCGGGAGGATAATTGGGGTCGAGCGGAAGATAAGCACCACCTGCCTTCAGGATCGCCAGAATCCCGATCCACATCTCGAATGACCGCTCCGCTAGGATTCCGACGATGCGGTCGGGCCCGACTCCAAACCTGCGGAGATGATGAGCCAGGCGGTTAGCCCGCTCATTGAGTTGATGGTAAGTTAAGCTCTGCCCCTCGAATACTGCAGCAATCGCGTTTGGGGAACGCTCAACCTGCCTTTCCACAAACTGATGCAAGAAAACATTGTCAGGGTAATCACGGTGGTTGTCATTCCATTCCACTAATATCTGATGCCGTTCCGCCGCGCTTAGCAGCGGAAGTTCCCATAGCCCGACGTCCGGTTCGTCGACCATCCGCTCCAGCAACAACCGGAAATGACCGGCGATCCGTTTTACTGTGCCGGGATCAAACAGGTTGGCATTGTAATTGAGGTAACAATGGGTGCCATCTGCGTCATCTATCAGGTTCACCGTCAAGTCGAATAATGCTGACTCATCTTGGACCTCGATACGATCAAATGTCAGGTCGCCAACGGAATACGACTTGGGCAAAGCCGGCATTGCATTGAACATTACTTGGAAGAGGGGATCTCGACCGAGCCCACATCTAGGAGCTAAACCCTGGACGATATATTCGAAGGGCAATTCCTGGTTCTCATAAGCTTGGAGCGTTACTTTTCTTACCCGCTGTATTAGCTCACGAAAAGTCGAGTTCCCATCCAGTCGCGTCCGCAAAACCAGCGTATTAAGAAAGAGCCCGGGCAATGACTCGATCTCCGCATGACCTCGAATGGCCATCGGGGTCCCGACGACAATATCATCCTGCTGAGCGTACCTTGCGAGCAGGACCTGAAAAGCAGCAAGCGTGGTCATGAAGAGCGTTGCTTTCTCTGCCTCGCTCAATTTCTTCACCGCGTGGATCAGTTCGGGTGATAACTCGACCGGTTCGTTAGCAGCCAATGGAATCTGCCTTCCCAGAGGACGATCAGTCGGAAGCTGCAGGCAGGGACAATCCGAGAGTTGATCGCGCCAATATTTGAGCTGTTCTTCAACGCGATTCGCAGATTGAAGGTTTCGTTGCCAATAGACGTAGTCGCCGTATTGAATTGGTAGCTCAGGCAACTCTGGTGCGCCACCGCCGGCGAGCGCAGCGTAGGCCGTGAGTAGTTCCTGCATCAGTATCTTAGTTGACCAGTCGTCATGGATAATATGGTGCAGGTTGACGATCAATACATGCTCTCTGTCGTCGGTACGGATTAATCTCGCACGAAACAATGGTCCTTGGGCCAGGTCGAATGGCGTCCGAGCTTCATCCTGGATCATTTGGCGTATGCAACGAGAGCGCTCGTGCGATCCTAGCTTGCGCAGATCGAAAACCGGTAGAGCCATGGCGGTGTCGCTCGGAGCCACAATTTGCATTGGACTCCCGTCGATAGCGCGAAAAGTGGTTCGCAAGACCTCGTGACGCCCGGTCAGGAACGAGAAGCTACGAGCCAAAGTATCAATCTCCAGTTCGCCACGGATCTTGAATGCCAACACGATATTGAAATCACAACTCTCGGGTCTAAGCTGTTCGCGAAGCCATACGCTTTGCTGAGCAAACGAAGTCGGGAAAATAGTCTCGCGATCACCCTCGGCTCGCGGCTGCCTCGGAATATGTTCTCTGGCACAAGACTCCTTTGGGTTGTGCTTTGTCTTCGGCAAGTCCTTCTCGTCCCGAGACGTGCTCACTAGAACCTTTGTTAAGACGTTTGGTTGCAGTTTTTCCGCGAGTTCTGCGACCGTCGGCGCCTGGAGTATAAACGACGCCGATACTTGCTCACCAATGACCTGTCGCACCCTGTTTGCCAACTGCACCGCAGATAGCGAATGCCCGCCTAGCGCAAAGAAATCATCATCCGCACCGACTCGATCGAGCTCGAGCACTTCCTCCCAGATTTCAGCCAACTTGCATTCTAACGGTGTCCGGGGCGCAACATACTGGCCTCCGCTCACTGTCGGTATGGGCAACTTCCTCCGATCCAGCTTCCCATTTGGAGTTAAAGGCATCTCATCCAGAAGCATGAACGAAGAAGGGACCAGGTAGCGCGGTAACTTTTCGAACAAATATTTCCGTAGCCTGGATATAAGCAGCTGGCTCAAGGTCCCGTGCCCCACTTGCTCATATTGGGTAACCTGCTCTAAATTCTCTTCAGCTTCTGCGCCTGGACCCCGGCGCGGCACAACATACGCTATCAATCTCTTTTCACCGGGCGTGTCTTCCCGGGCAATGACAGCGCACTGCTCCACGCTCGAATGCCGGTTCAGCACCATCTCGATCTCGCCCGGCTCAATGCGATAACCGCGGATCTTGACCTGATCATCGGCTCGGCCTAGAAAAGCCAGATTGCCGTCTAGTAGATAACGTACAAGATCTCCAGTTCGATAGAGTCGCTCGGTCGACTTGCCACCAAGCCGGCGGACGATGAATTTCTTAGCCGTTAGCTCAGGGCAGTTTAAGTATCCTCGGGCTAACCCAATACCTCCAATATACAGCTCTCCTGCCTGGCCGACCGGCGCTGGATTCTGGTCTTCATCCAAGACATAGGTCCTATGATTGGCGATCGCCCGGCCAATAATCGAATCGGCACCGCTCTCATTACCCACCTCGGCTACGGTGGTCCAGACAGTGTCTTCCGTTGGTCCATATTCGTTGTAGATCTTAAATGGATAACTGCGATTCTCAGGTTTTCCCCTAAATCGTTCTCCGCCGAATCGGAGTACTCGAAGAGCACTATTTTTCTTGGGCCAGGGGAGCTTCAGCAATTGCTCGGCAAGCACCGTTGTAGTGAAAGCGATCGATATCTTCTGTTCGATTAACCAACGCTGTAGCCACTCAGGATCCACGCGAATCTGGTCCGAAGCTATACATAGAGTTGCTCCCGATAGTAGTGCTGGCCAGATCTCGGCCCCCATCGAATCAAAGCTGGCATTAGCGGTTTGGCTAACTCGCATTCCTACCTTGGTCCCATACAACTTGCAATGTTGTCGGACTAAATTAACCATGCCAGCATGTTCAATAAGGACGCCCTTGGGCTTACCAGTCGAGCCGGAAGTATAGATTACATACGCAAGGTTAGTCGGGATGACTACATGGGGGGGGGCATCCTTTGGGCAAGCGCCAATCTTATCGCGATCGCGATCGAGGCAGACTACTTCCGCCCTGGTCCGCGGCAGCTTGCCCTCTAGCAATTGCTCGGTTAGCACAATCGGAGCTTGAGTATCAGCTAACATGAATGCTAACCGTTCAGAAGGATAACTTGGATCCATCGGCACATACGCTCCTCCTGCCTTTAAGATCGCCAGGAGACCGATGATCATCTCCAATGAGCGTTCCAGGCAGATTGCTACCATGGTCTCGGGCCCAACTCCCACCTTTCTTAGATAATGCGCCAACTGGTTAGAACGCTCGTCCAGCTCGCAATAGCTTAGTTCTCGATCTTGATAGATTGCGGCGATCCCGTCCGGGGTGCGTGTCGCCTGCCCTTGGAATAACTCATGGATGCATTTCGCCTTTGAAAATCGGTTTGGCGGCTGATTTCGCCGGACAACACTTCGCTCGCACCCTGCCGCTCCAACCGACGCAGGGATATCTGACTGCCTACACTTCTCTGCTCTGTTTCTGTTCATACAACCCGCCAAAGTCCTCAATCCGGCGGGGCACTCGGGCCTAATGCCGCTCCCGTACTGCTAACCCGTAAAACCTGGACTCCATCCCACGGGGCCCAGATAAGCGACAGACTTGCCTCATAGTCCATATGGGCCAGAGAGAATGGCTCATTGTAGCCATAGAATTCTGGATCACGCTGCGATACATCTTGGCCGAGTAAACACATTGCGAACGGACACTGACACGGCTTTTGAACACGATCACCGAATGAACTGAAGCAGATTCGGACCCGGATCGACCTCATAAAGACGGCAGTTGAGAACCGACGCACAAGCAACCAAGGCAAATGAGAACGAGGCGAGGAACTGCCTAATCGACCTTATAACAACTGCATTGCCCCAGGCTAAGTCAGTCCTCGCCCCCGTGAGTTAGCAAGTTCCGCTCCAGTCCAGTTGCCCACTAAATTATGAAATCTTTGTCTATCCTATCCTTCGGTTTGTTCTGCATCGGCGCACAGGCAGAAACTTCTGTCCTGAAGTCGACCGGCAATCTCGTCATTCCTAGTGGCAGGACAGCACAGTGGGCACCGGGTTTGGAATTTCGAGGCGGAATTCCTAATCGGCCTACAGGTTCCGGTACAATTTTTAATGCGCATACGGTATTGATTAATGTTAAGCTCGCGCCTTATAATGCTAAAGGCGATGGTGTTACCAACGACACTAAAGCCATCCAGGCTGCGTTAGATGCTGCTAAAGCTAATGAAGTTGTTTACCTGCCGGCATCGACTTATCTGATTAGCAGCACGCTAAATATCTCTAGACCAAACATCTCCATTCGAGGGGATGGCCCGGCATCCACAATAATTCATCTGACGGACAACGCGGGAGTGCCGATTATTAACTTTAACTATCTCAATTCCTGGAGCCCTCGAGTTCCGATCACAAGTGCCTGTACTCAAGGCGCAACGCACATCACACTTACAGCGTCGAACGGAATAAAAGTCGGAGATATTGTGGTGATTTCACAATTAAATCCGAGCTTCGTGGACACTCAAGGATATGCCGGAGAACCTATCCCCTGGGCGGGCGCTCCTGGTGCGGGGGGCGGGGGAAACGATTTTACTCGGGTAATGACGCAAGTGGATCGAGTTACTGCCATTACCGGCAACACATTGACTTTGGAGAGGCCGCTCTATCTGACCTTTCAAGCATCGCAAAGCCCAGCAATAAATTATATGACACCCACCTATGGAATCGGAGTGGAAAGTCTGCAACTCTACAGAACAGGGAAAGGTATAGGCGGATATAACATATCCATGGGCACCGTAGCTGAGTGTTGGGTTACCAACGTTGCTTCCATAAATGCTCCGGGTGCAGAGTGCGACTATCACATCGAGATAAATGATAGTTACGCATGCGAGATTCGGGAATGCTGGTTCCAAGGAGGTGGTGTCAATGATTCAGGGCACGACTATGGGGTATACCTTGTGAACAACGTTTCTGATGTCTTAGTTGAAGATAACATCTTCGTTGGCATGCGTCACTCTATGGTTATTGCCGCAGGGGGCAGCGGTTCAGTCTACGGATATAATTATTCAACCGGCAATATAGAATCGGATAGCGGCACAAACTGGTGTGCGGAAGACGCTTGTACTCACGGCTGCGAGCCATATATGACTCTTTTCGAAGGCAATATTGTTGGTCAAATTGCCTTCGATGATGTTCATGGCGGAAGTGCCTACAACACGGCGTTCCGTTGCTGGTCATTGGCTTGGTCTTCTGCTACAGCGAATGCAACCAATAACCGGGAAGCGATAAATCTACAGCCATCAACGTATACAGCAAATGTTGTAGGCTGTGTGCTTGGTTACGCACCTCATTCTGATACAGCAGATATTACCTACGGCGGAGAAGCGCAATCTACTGCTTATGTCCAAGGTAACTTTAGCATCAAATCTGGAACCGCCGGTTGGACATCGAGTCCTGTTAACTTACCGGCTTCGTTGTATCACAGCGCTAAGCCTTCCTGGTGGACGTCACCACTACCATTTCCCGCTATTGGGCCGGACTGTTCTCCGGTGAATGGCTCTATCCCAGCCGAAATGAGATATAGTGCGCACACTTTATGATGCATTCATTGAAAAGCGCTTCGCTCATCGGCCGCGGCGGATGAGTGACTTAAGGATGCATTTATCGGTTATCTGGTTTCTAGTCAGGCGGGGTTTAGCATAGCTGGGGAGAAAGCTAGGTGAAAGTCTTTCCCAGCCTTCATCCCTGAACCGGCTTCAAGAACAGCCCGTAAATCTTCATCGGTCGTGCCCGGGTAAGTAGTGGACTCCAGGACTACCAGCGTGCTTTGTCGGATATGTGGAGCAATCGCTCGTCCGGTTTCCAAAAGGTAAGAAATATCGGGCTCACGGTTTTTGTTGAGTGGGGTCGGAACACAAATGATTACAGCTTGAACTTCGCAGACACGAGCGAAGTCTGTTGTAGCTGCAAGACGGTCCGCCGTTACCTGTTCCACAATCGTCTCGGCAGGAACATGCCTGATGTAGGTGCGCCCCTGGTTAAGTGCTAGGACTTTGTCTGCGTCAATATCTAGACCAAGCACGTGAACACCCGAGCGCGCAAACTGAAGCGAAAGCGGCAGCCCGACGTAGCCTAGGCCGACAATGGCGACCTTTAATGGTTTATCCATTTCGTTGTTGAATGTGTCCCCCTGCAAGACGATCGGAACGGGACGTCCGCTGGAGGTAGGTGGAAGGTTAGAACTCCATTAGTGATGGGGTCCTGAATAGAAGTGGGCTGTTTTTACCCACTCCAAAAAGCAATGGTCGGGATCAGCTACAGTAAACCGTTGCGAGAGCGGCTCGCAGCCTGGAACTCACAGGCACTTGTTCGTCTCGGGGGATCTGGTGAAAGATCGACTTTGTTCAAGCGCACTTGAAAAGATGCGTCTCCTCCTCCTGTGACAACGTGGAACCAATCTGAAATTCAGTCGGAGGAGTTGTCGGCAGGAGAATTCGAGTGGCGGCCAGAGTTGAACAAAAGTTCATAAACATAGCCAACAGTTTCCTCGAGGAGTTGCCTGGCTCGCTCGCTTGATAGCCACCATGATTCGCGATCATATTCCGCCGGAACCCAGCCGATAACGCCGATTTTGGATCCGTCCGAGTAGACTTTCGTCAAAACCAGAGCGCTCCTTCCGGCGTGTGGGCCAAACGTGAACACGTTTAGCTGGGTAGGCTTAATACCGGAATCCCGGAGCGTTCGCCACGTAGCGACGGCGGACTCAAATGTTCGATGATTCTTTGTATTTCGCGAGTGCGCGACGAGTATACTTTCCTTCGGAACGCCCAATCGAATCATCTCGCCAGCAGCCATCTCTGCATAGCTTTCGCGTTTGTCTTCCCAACCGCCCGATGTTAGGCAGCCGCTGGCAACAATCTAACGATAACCGCCGCGCTCGAATTCATCTACCGCGGCGCGAATGCCCTTGCGACCGATCCATCCTTCCACCACCAGAATGTCCGCCGGCAATCTGTGCGTCGCCTCCAGATATGATTCTCCGTAGGTAAACCACGCGACGACGAGAATGAACAAAATCGCCACAATACAAAATGCGCCCGTCCATGTCGGGCACAAAATCGTGCATCGTCGAAAGAGGCGCAATCGCACGGGTCATTTGAAGAAGTTGAGAGGAGGAGACCGGCCGCACAGGTTCTCACTCCCTGGATGGCTAGTGACGACTATGCATTAGTCAGAACGCACCAAAAGCATTTCATTCTTTATTTAGAACCTACAAAACAAGTAACTTAGGAAACTTACTCTCTGGAATAGGACGCGAAGAGTCCGATTTCAACTACTATCATCGAAGGTAGAGATTTCTTTGTGTCGGACTTCCAGTCGAGTCCGACCGTGACAAGGGACCTCGTTACTCCTAGCGTAAAAGAAAAGTGGCTGGCCAGGACGCAAATAGATTATGAAATACCTGTCTATCTTTTTATTCTGTTCATTCTGCATCGGCGCACGGGCAGACACTACCACACCGCCCCCCACAGGAAGTCCCGTTATTCCTAGCGGCAGAACAATAAAGTGGACACCGGGTTTGGAATTTAGAGACGGAATTCCTAAGCGGACAATACTGATTAATGTTAAGCACACGCCTTACAATGCTAAAGGCGACGGTGTTACCGATGACACTAAAGCCATCCAGGCTGCCTTAGATGCTGCTAAAGCGAATGAAGTTGTTTACTTACCGGCATCGACTTATCTGATTAGGAGTACGCTCCATATCTCTAGACCAAACATTTCCATTCGAGGAGCTGGCCCAGCCTGCACCATAATTCATCTGGCCGATAACGGCGGATTGCCCATTATTAGGTTTAACTATCTCAATTCCTGGAGCCCTCGAGTTGCGATCACGAGTCCCTGTACTCAAGGCGCAACGCACATCACACTTACAACTTCGAATGGAATCAAAGTCGGAGATATTGTGCTGATTTCACAATTAAATCCGAGCTTCGTGGACACTCAAGGAGATTCCGGACAACCCATCCCCTGGGCGGGCGCCCCTGGCTTGAAGGGGAAGCGAAACGATTTTGCTCGCGTAATGACGCAAGTGGATCGAGTTACTGCCATTACCGGCAAGACTTTGACTTTGGAGAGGCCGCTCTATCTGACCTTTCGAGCATCGCAAAGCCCAGCAATAAATTATATGACACCCACCTATGGAATCGGAGTGGAAAGTCTGCAACTCTACAGAACGGGGAAAGGTATAGGCGGATATAACATATCCATGGGCACCGTGGCTGAGTGTTGGGTTACCAACGTTGCTTCCATAAATGCTCCGGGTGCAGAGTGCGACTATCACATCGAGATAAATGATAGTTACGCATGCGAGGTTCGGGAATGCTGGTGCCAAGGCGGTGGTGTCAACGGTTCAGGGCAGGACTACGGGGTCTACCTTGTGAACAACGTTTCTGACGCCTTAGTTGAAGATAACATCTTCGTTGGTATGCGTCACTCTATGGTTATTGCCGCAGGGGGCAGCGGTTCAGTCTACGGATATAATTATTCAACCGGCAATATAGAATCGGATAGCGGCACAAACTGGTGCGCGGAAGACGCCTGTACTCACGGCTGTGAGCCATATATGACTCTTTTCGAAGGCAATATCGTTGGCCAAATCACCTTCGATGATACTCATGGTGGAAATGCCTACAACACGGTGTTCCGTTGCTGGTCATTGGCCTGGTCTTCTGCCACAGCGAATGCGACCGGTAACCGGGAAGCGATAAATCTGCAGACATCAACGTATGCAGCAAATGTTGTAGGCTGTGTACTTGGTTACGCGCCTCATCCTGATACAACAGATATTACCTACGATGGAGAAGCGCGATCTACTGCCTATGTCGAAGGTAACTTTAGCATCAAATCTGGAACCGCCGATTGGACCTCGAGTCCTGTTAACTTACCGGCTTCGTTGTATCACAGCGCTAAGCCCACCTGGTGGACATCACCACTACCATTTCCCGCTATTGGGCCGGACTGTTCTCCGGTGAATGGCTCTATCCCAGCCGAAGTGAGATATAGGGCGCACACTCTATGATGCATTCATCGAAAACGCATCGCTCATCGGCCGCGGCGGATGAGTGACTTAAGGATGCGTTTATCGGTTATCTGGTCCCTAGTCAGGCGGGGTTTGGCATAGCTCGAGGGATCATCGCGAATCCGTCAAAGCCAGAACGCACCGAAACCATTGCATTCTTATCTAAAATCTGGAACAAACGCAACTTTAGGAAACTCGTAGCCACTGCAATAGGAGGGCGAAAAATCCGATTTAAAGTAATATCGAGATCGAATGCGGTCTGCTACGGGGCGAGGAGAGGCGTGCTATTGTTCTGATACCGCCCTGGTTGCGCCTTATATCTCACCTCGGCTGGGATAGAGCCATTTACCGGAGAACAGTCCGGCCCAACAGCGGGAAACGGTAGTTGTGATGTCCACCAGGTGGGCTTAGCGCTATGATACAACGAAGCCGGTAAGTTAACGGAGCCCGACACCCAACTGGCGGTCCCAGATTTGATACTAAAGTTACCTTCGACATAGGCGCTAGATTGCGCGTCTCCCTTATAGGTAATATCTGTTGTATGAGGGTGAGGCGCATAACCAAGCACACAGCCCACGATATTTGCTGCATACGTCGATGCCTGCAGATCTATCGCTACGCGGTTATTGGTCGCATTCGCGGTAGCAGAAGACCAGGCCAATGACCAGCAACGGAACACCGTGTTGTAGGCATTTCCACCATGATCATCGAAGGTGACTTGACCAACGATATTGCCCTCGAAAAGAGTCATATACGGCTCACAGCCGTAAGCACAGGCGTCTTCCGCGCACCAGTTTGTGCCGCTATCCGATTCTATATTGCCGGTTGAATAATTATATCCGTAAACTGAACCGCTCCCCCCTGCGGCAATAGCCATAGAGTGACGCATGCCGACGAAGATGTTATCTTCAACTAAGACGTCAGAAACGTTGTTCACAAGGTACACCCCGTAGTCCTGCCCTGAACCATTGACACCACCGCCTTGGCACCAGCATCCACGAACCTCGCATGCGTAACTATCATTTATTTCGATGTGATAGTCGCACTCTGCACCCGGAGCATTTATGGAAGCAACGTTGGTAACCCAAGACTCAGCTACGGTGCCCATGGATATGTTATATCCGCCTATACCTTTCCCTGTTCTGTAAAGTTGCAAACTTTCCACTCCGATTCCATCGGTCGGCGTCATATAATTTATTGCTGGGCTTTGCGATGCTCGAAAGGTTAGATAGAGGGGCCTCTCCAAAGTCAATGTGTTGCCGGTAATCGCAGTAACTCGATCCACTTGCATCATTACCCGAGTAAAATCGTTTCCCTTCCCCTTCTCACCGGGAGCGCCCGCCCAGGTTATGGGTTGCCTGATACCGCCTTGGTTGTTCACGAAGTTCGGATCTAATTGTGAAATCACCACAATATCGCCGACTTGTATTCCTTTCGACGTTGTAAGTGTGATTTGCGTTGCGCCTTGAGTACAGGGACTCATGATCGCAACTCGAGGGCTCCAGGAAGTCAGATAGTTAAACATAATAATGGGCAATCCGCCGTCATCGGCCAGGTGAATTATTGTGGATGCCGGGCCATCCCCTCGAATGGAAATGTTTGGTCTAGAGATATGGAGCGTATTCCTAATTAGATAAGTCGATGCCGGTAAGTAAACAACCTCGTTCCCGGCGGCACCATCTAACGCAGCCTGGATGGCTTTAGTGTCGTCCGTAACACCATCGCCCTTAGCATTGTACGGCGTGTGCTTAACATTAATCAGCACTGTCCGATGAGGAATTCCGCCTCTAAATTCCAAACCCGGTGCCCACTTTATTGTTCTTCCACTAGGAATAACGAGATTCCCTGTCGGGGTCAGAGTTTGAGCGTGTGCCCGTGCACCGATGCAGAATAAACAGAATAAGAAGACCGACAGATATTTCATAATCTATTGCGCCCTAGAAGCAACTTTTCTTCTTCCCACTAGGAATGACGAGATTCCCATCACGGTCGGAGTTGATGAAGCAGATGCAACCGGGTCGGACACGCTGGTTCACTCGTCATCTAATGGATGCGGATAGACATATGGTTTGTGGGTGTAGGCTATATTGGCGTTGTCCGTGGCCAGTTGCCACTTGATCATCTTGCCGAACTGGAAGCCGACACAAAGAAATCTACCTTCGATCAGTAAGATGGAACATGGCTTCCATGCTTCATGCTGAGTTCAGTTTTGCCCGGGAACCTGAAGTGGACGTTCTCGCTGCGGCTCGCCAAGATCGACCTCCTTCCGACCTTTTTCATAGCGAAGGGAATGGCCTAACGACAGGAAACGCCTCTCAAAAAAGAAGTATGAAATAGAGGCTACAGCAATCGATACGATCAAGGAAATTAGCGTTACCGCACAAGCGATCCTGCTGTTCAAAGAAGGACGCATGCCCAGGGCTAGACCGTGGAACAGCCACAGTATAGGCATGTTGAAGAGGTAGAGACCGTAGGAGATCAGACCAAGAAATCTTAACGGAGGAAACCGAAAAATAGCCAGATGCGGACTGCCGGACTCAATGACCGCGATCAAAAGGAGCACGGTATAGAAACACGCTAACACACTGTATTGTGGGGCGCGCCACACGAGTTTTCCTTCAGCGACAAACAAGACAACCATTACCAACAGCAAGAGAAACGCAGATCTCAAAATCCACTTCCTTTCCTGCAGTAAGGCTCTCAGGTAAACTCGGCGAACAACCAGTGCAGCTAGAACTCCCAGGAAAAGTGAATCCATCCGGAACGGAGTAACCACGTAAGGCAGTTGCTCTGGAAAAAGCATCCGAAGCACCAGTGCCAGGATCGCCAGCCAAACCAACAAACTAACCCAGTACCTTCGTGGTGTAATCAGTAAGCAGAACGGGACAACCATGTAAAACTGCTCTTCCACCGCCAGAGACCAGGTAGGTCCAAGGAATATGGCAGAGTCACGATGCATCGCGAACGCCAAACCAAGGAAGATGTTCTGGGTAAAAGTGAAATAGGAGAACTCTGGAAAAATGGGGGCGTTTCCGTAGAAAAGCGCGCCAAATCGAGCTGGGTCCAACTGGGAACGGAGAGCGTAAAAAGCGATGAGTAGCAGGCTATAAGCGGGCAGGATCCTGAGCGCTCGACGAATGTAAAATACTTGCAGGAAGTTCTTCGATTCTCGGTTATCAATGATGATTCCGCCAATTAAGAATCCCGAAAGTACAAAGAAAAGGTCAACGCCGCTCCAGAACCAATGAGTGAAGTTGTGAAGATGTACCAGCAGCGAGCCATTATCGACCGAACCAAGACTTAGCTGATAAAAATAATGCAGAATTAGGACCATGAGTATGGCAAGCCCGCGGATTCCGTCGAGTTCTTTGATCCGGTTCATAGTTCCAACAGTGTGTCAACTCACTCGACTTCTCCGCTGCATTTCAACCCAAAATCCGAATTTAAGATCCGCAGATTTCACAGATTACGCAGATTAACAGAGGGTTAGGCCATGATTGGTTACCAATTTTTCGATGTGGTGCTTTGGTGTACGGTTTTGCTTCTAACCTCTTAAATCTGTGTAATCTGCGTAATCTGTGGATTTTTCCATCTTCGGGATCTGGGTTCAAAACTACGCCAAGCATCTTGACCGACGGCTGAGCCTACGACCTGCGCGGCAAAGAAGCGGTGGAACTCGGCTGCGGCATGGGACACTTCCTGACGCTACTCTCCGGAAAGCGCTTCGAAGTGCTTCAACAGCAAGTCCGTCGCCCTTTCCCAGGAAAACTTTTCAACCGCCTTCTTGCGGCCGGCCTCCCCCATCCGGCGGGCACTCTCGCGATCCTCCAGCACTTCGCAGATGGCTTTTGCCAGCGCCTTCGGTTCCGCGGGATCAACAAGGAGGCCGGTACGGCCATGATCTACTGTATACGTCATACCGCCGACACGGCTCGCGACCACAGGAACGCCGTGCATCATTGCTTCCACCAAACTGATCCCGAACGGTTCATTCCAAACCGAGGAACTGACAAGCACCGCTGAACGCTTATAGTATGACCCGATTTGATCGTGGGTAACGTTCCCCTCGAAAATGATTCTCTTGCCAAGCTCCTGTCCCGCCTCTTTCTCCAAGGCCTCCAGATAAGAGTCCTTCGTCCCGCTCCCCCCGTTCTGATAAAATGCCCGGAGCGGTATCACCAGGGGATCATCGCTCAGCCCAACGACGAATTCGAATGGCACAGATCCTGCCGGGCCCACAAGGAGCAAGCGAGCATCTGGAAAGCGCTCAAGGACCTGATGGAAGGCTCGGATCAAAATGTGAATACCCTTTTCGGGGGACAAACGGTTGACACAAAGCACATTCTTGTTGTCCGGCGAGAGCCCGCTGTTAAGTGGTACTTCATCAGCGGCATTTGGCACCGTCACACATCGACCCGCATAACGCGGAAATCTTTCCGCTATTTTCCTAGTAATGTACTCGCTGCAACCGATGATGATATCCGTACAGTCCAACCGCTTTTGCACCAGCCTCGAGTCCAACTGTGTCAGCCACTCGCATTCCATGTGCAGGCTGATTCTGCATCGAGGATGCATTTTGCGAATCACTGGAACAAACTGAGAGTAGTTCATGATGTGAACAACATCGCATCCCAGCCGGTGTGCTCTGCGCCCAACTTCCGCTGCATACGCAACATGGTGCCATCGCGACGCGAAAAGCGGACAAGACCCGTTTGGCTTCTCCTTGGGGGTAAAGAGCTTTAAACCAGCCTTCGATACCTTGTTCAACAACCGGTTGAGCCCCGTTGGGATGAAGATGTATTCGACATTATCGCTTTTGACGGATTTGGCGGAGACTAACCCTCCGTCATTTGCAAAAACAATTGCTTCATGTCCGCGTTTTGCGCAGCGTCTCGCCATATAATGTATCCAGAGTGCGAGCGACCCGCCGCGAACAATCGGCGGATACATTGAGTCAAATGGTTGGGCTACAAAGGCGATACGCATAAAGACGTGACCGTCACACTCCGCTGGAATGCTTTTCTCCCTCAGGGGACTCGCCTCAAACGGAGTTGCCTGAAAATGAAAACTAGTTTATTGGACTTTTTAACTTTTTCTAAGAATCGTTTTGACGGCGCATCTACTCCACCGAGTGCTAAATCTCCGCCAACAATCAGCAACCCCATCAGTGCTGAAAACGATCCCCCGAGAGTCAACAGCTCAAACTAGGTAATCTCGGCAAAACAGTCCCGGACCGCATGCTCGATTACGAAGGCAACGCTCGCCAAGGCCCAGGGCAGACCCACTGACCGAATTAAGCCACCTACGGATCCTCGCCCAAACACGTGAAACCAACCTCGGTTGACACCCGAAATATTTCCCTCGCCGTAATGGTAGGCCACATAACGGAGTGTCGCCTCACCAAAACCGAATTGCAGAACCCCCAAAATCCCCGTGACCGACCAAACCAACAGGAGGATCCCATACTGCGCCGGGCCCATGTTGTGGATTAACAGCGAAGCGATGATGAAGCTGATCGCAATGCTCCAGATGGTACAAAAAGCATTCCATCCAGCGTTGATTGCAGCTCCCCCGTGGAAGCACTAGTGGCGTATTCATCGCGCTTCCTGTGGTCGCAGTGGTGTCAGCGCTCACTGAAAATTTCGAACAGCCGTTTTCACCCTGGCTTTCCGTTCCCTCGTACGCCGAGCGTGGCCTTCAGACGGTGTTTCATCCTGCCTGCGTGCTTGAACCGTCCCAATTGGCCAATTCGTATGTCTCTCCCGACATGGATAAACTCACCCGACAAAGCGTAATCCGCTCCGAGAAAACGGTCGATCAACTGTGTTCTCTTACTCTTTCCTTTTCGCCCAAAGCCAGGTCTGCGGCATGGGTCGACATTCATCTAGTGCCTGGGAAATTTCCTCTCTGGAAACTCGGTCACGCCAAAGCGCTTCGTGCTCCTCGATCCAAGCATCCCGGCTTAAGGAAATCCGACGTTCGAACGTGTGAGAGTCTCCGAAGCGATCGGTAACCAGTTTCTCTACCTGCATCTCCCCGGCTGCCTTCTCGTGAATCTCGATCAGAAGGTCGACGTTCTTCAGCTTTGGAGCCTTAGCCGGGTCAAGCAAGACGACCTCGTAGCCTTCAATATCGCTAAATATAAGAGTGCTACCCTCAATCAGATCGTTCAGTAGATCATGCTTGCACTCTCCCCGCACATGCACCCGATCAGACAGCTGATTTAGCTCAGCCAAACGACGGGTCTGTGACCGGCAGATTGGATCAATGTCGAACGCGAAGACCTCGCAGGTGCGGTCCCTTAATGCCAGGCCAACCGAGTAATAACCCTCAGCACAACCGATATTCAGGATTTGGGAATATCCACGATGGATAATCTCTTCAATAATATCGGCCAATTCGATCTCATAAGCTCCGAGCCATTTTGGCGGGACAAGCCCCCAAACGGTTTCGTCGATGTAAAGCATCCCCTGGAACGGGCCAGTCAAAACGAAAGGTTTCCTATTTGCATAAAAGCGCTCCCGAATAAGGCGCTGGGTCCCGCCATAAGAAGAACGCACCCACTGTCGAAAACGGTAGGCTTGATACCAGCTATAGAACTCTGGGGAAAAAGTTTGTGCTAGCCGTCGTAGATAAGTCTTCATAACTGCTTTCGGTTTACCTCGGTCGCATGACGAGCCTGCTCTCGTTAATTCATTTAGCGCGCCGGAGAAACCTGGCCCAGGCATTCGCGCGCTTTCCGCTCTCTCCTACGCCGAGCGACGCTTTCAGCTGGCTTTTCATTCGACCGCCAGCGTTCTTGAAGCGTCCCCAATAATGTATCCCTAGGATTACCAGACAGCATCTCAGCTTCTCCTCCGGCGGAAGCGACGAACGACGCGCAGACTTTAACAATTCCCACACCATTCGCTCCCAGTCTGGCATGACAACCGACTGTTGTGCGGCAGCAGGATCATACCATGCAGCGCGCGCACGGGCACTTTGGTTGGCCCGCATGGAACGTTCCCGATGCTCCCTCAAGCGGAACAACACCTCGTCCAATTCCCATATCTCTCCCAGCATGGCCAACTCACCCAACAAAACGTTATCCGCTCCGAAAAAAGGGCCGATCAACCGCGTCTTCCTCAGATATTCTGTTTTAAACAATCCGAACACTGGATCACACTTACTCAGCGACCGAACCAGGCGGGCGAGTCGACGGTGTGGCCTTGGATCTCGGGACTCGATGCGATCCAGGACGGGGCGCAGGGTTTTGCCCTGTTCGTCAATTAGTTCCGCCAGGGGATACACCATAGTCACCCGAGCCGGCGCCCGCTCTAGGACTTCCACGCAGCGCCGCAACATTGTTGGATGGCATTCATCGTCGTGGGCAGCCCATTTAAAGAATGTTCCGCTCGCCAATCGGAAGACTTTATTGAAATTTTGTGAGGCACCGACATTCCTCTCATTGCGGAAGTAACGGATCCTGCCGTCACTTTCAGCCAGTTCGCGACAAATCGATTCGGTTTCATCGGTGGACGCGTTGTCCGAGATGAGCAGCTCGAAATCCTCATAGTCCTGGGCTAGAACAGACTGCACAGAGCGCCGGACATATTTCGCTCCGTTATAAACCGGCATACCAATGCTGACTCTTGGGTGGCCCATTTTGCCTTAAAATCGATTTCGGCCCGACTTCTCCAACTTATACAAGACCCTGTCCCAGGATCTCATCAAAGATGCCTTGACCTCCGGCAGCTGGATTTGTGCCCTTTTAGCCAGGTCCCAGCCGAACAATGGTTTGATCCAAGCGTACTTCCAACGCAGTCGGGGCGCCTCCAATCGGCCGCCGAGCGTTCCGGCTAACTTTTCTAATTCCGCAACAATATCCGGTCTTTCTGGATAAAAGTTGATCAGGTAGGATTGCAGATACGCTAAGCATGCCGCTCGAACTCGATCGGAGTCCTCCAGCGAACGAATATACTTCACATGTAACTGCATTGAGATAAGCAGAGCATCCTGCTTCTTGACCGAGCGGCCGACGTAGCTGACTCGGTTCGTGGGGGTCCTGCGATAGAACACTCCGCCCTCTGGCGCGAAACGGATGCCATCGCTCGCCAGAATGACTCTACAGAAGTACTCCCCATCGTCATCATAACACAGCCGGGTGTCCCAAGGTCCTGCGGCTTCTGTAAGGTCCCGACTCACCAACCAGGTGGCTGGCTGCATATGAAGGCGTTGGCCCATTTTACGCAACAGAAATTCAACAGGCGAAAGATCGCACCACAACAAGGTAGGAGAGAACTTCGCCTGATCCGTCTGGTAAGTGAAGTACCCCCATCCCGACGAGAACAACATCCGACTATCTTGGTATTGCTCCAATAACTCCATCTGCTTCGCCACCTTGTTCGCCGACAGCAGGTCGTCGGCGTCAAGCCATTGGATGAAGTCACCCTGACTAAGGGAAAAGGCCTGGTTCCTTGCAGCGGCTGCGCCCCGATTCTCTTGAGTCACGACGATTACATTTTTCGAGGCAAATCGCTGCGTAACCGCAAGTGTTTGATCGGTCGATCCATCGTTGACGACAATTATCTCCTTGCGGTGCCAGGTTTGGGCCAATGCTGACCTTATCGTGTCGGCGATCCACTCCTGAGCGTTATATGCAGGAATGAGAATGGATACTAGCGGTTGCACCAAAATCGCCAAGCGGGATGGTTAATATTGATCGAAACCCTGGCCACGATAAAAGGATACTTGTAGTAGTCTCAATATCGGCGGCTATTCGTTTAACCCCTATTTCGCCGTCCGGAAATGTTATCTCGGTCCAGCAAATTCTCGTACACTGAGCGTGTAATCTCACCGACCTTTCTCCAAGAATATCGTTCATTGGCGAACCTTTGAATATCCTGTCGCCGTGCCTCCAGTTGCCGGTATAACTCGCTCGCAAAATAAGTTTCGATGGCTCTCGCGAGGTCAACTGGATTCTCTGGCTCACAAACATATCCAGTTCTACCGCTAACGATGTGTTCTCGAAGCGAACCAACATCCGAAGCGATAACAGGCAAGCCGAAGTTGTAAGCTAAAAACAGCACACCGCTCTGGAAAATGTACTTGTATGGCAATGCCAGCACGTCGGCGCTCTTGAAGTAAATCTCCGTCTCGGCATCCGGCACGTACTCGCTCCTTTCGATTACCATGGGACGAACGCCGGCGAAAGAAATCTGCTGCCGGATTGCTTTCCAGTATGGACAGCCGTTTTTCGGCCTTCCGGCAATAACCAACCGATAATCCGTTTTAGTACGGCCTAGCAGAGCCATTGCGGCAACTAAATATTCCAGTCCCTTATAGGGAGCGATATTGCCAAAGAAAAGCACAACTTTTTGATGGGCAGTTAGACCAAGCCGCTTTCTAGCTTCGGAGGAGGTGAGCACCGTGTTCGGCACGGTGCTGTTGATCCCGAAAGGAATAACGCTGATCTTGCAGTCAGGGACACCGAAGTCCTTTCGCAGCGCACGCTTCATCTCTTCCGTGTGGGCAAATAAATGATCGACAAGGCGATACTGGATCCTCAAGGTCAGCCGGTTGACGAGGTTATCATTCCCGTCCCGCTGTCGAGCGTTCACGTTGTGAACCGTGAACGCGATGCGCTTACCGAGAAGCCGATAAAAGAGTAATACGAAGGTCCGATCCAGAAACTCCAGCTTATTGTTCCAGAGAACGTGGAACACCTTCGGAGTGGCTACAGTTGCATATCGTAGGAGGCGCCCGTAGTAAGTCAGAACCCGCAACACTTTGCGCGTGACAGAAGCACTCGGTCGCATGTCGCCACGCAAATTGAGAAAGCGCACCAGTGGACTTTTATGCAACTCGGGCCCGTCAACTTCATCGCTTCCTATGAAATCGAATGGTACTCCTTGGGAGATAAGAGTTGAAGCAAGCCCGAGCGCGTAGGGTCTGTCTCCGCCGCCCGTTAACAAAGCTACTTCCGCTCGTGCGGAAGGAGCATGCGTTCTTGACGGACCAGCCTCGTTGATCTTGTCCGGTGAGACTGCCACACCGCATTGAGATCGTTGCCGGCCCTCTCGCGTCGCGCTCGTGCTCATTCGATCATTCATAAGAAAACTTTTGCTGGCCTTCCCTTCTGCTCAGGCACCCGGTCTCCATTTTTCGGTCCCCATTCCCTAACACGTTGCCATACCGTGGCGTCAGGTCAGTGTTAGATGCGAAAACGTTCGCCAGCAGTTCCTGCGCGCTCGCGGTAGCGGTTCCCACCTTACCTACCACGACGCCAGCAGCACAATTGGCGAGCATCGCCGCCTCGATTGGCGATGCTCCAGCGGAGATCGCTGCCGTAAAGGTGGCGATCACGGTATCCCCTGCACCGGAAACATCAAAAACCTGTTTTGCGACAGTTGGAATATGGACGGGTTGTTTTCCATTCTCGCAAAGCAGCAGGCCAAGTTCCCCTAGGGTGATTAGCAGCACGCCGGGGCGAAGAGTAACAAGAAGATTTTCCGCTGCCCCCATCAAGTCCTTGTCGTTCAAGGGATCACTACATCGAACCGTGTCGGACGCTGCTGCAAGTTCAAAAGCCTCCTTCCGGTTCGGCGTCAGGAGCGATACCGCGGAGAGATTCAGGGTGTGTGCGGGCTTAGGGTCTATGCTGAGCCAGACCCCCCGGGCCTGACACTTTTCCTTCAGCCAATTTAAAAGCGGCTGAGTGACGATCCCTTTACCATAGTCTCCAACGATTAAAGCGGCGGCCGAGCCCATCTTTTCTTCAATAAGTCGCATCAAGCGGAAAACCGCTTTCTTCTCAGGCTCGCGCGGAGACTCCCGATCCAGCCTTACCACTTGCTGCTGGTGAGCAATGATGCGGGTCTTCACCGTCGTCACAGAACTATCGGAGCAGAGACATCCCTCCGATCCTACGTTTGCCTCAGAAAGTAACCCCTTCAGCCTTTTTCCTGCTCCATCTCTGCCCATGATGCTGAAGAGTTCGGTCGGGACCCCGAGAGCGGCTAAATTGCGCGCAACGTTGGCAGCGCCCCCTGGCATGAAGCTTTCTCGCTCAAACTGCACCACGGGTACGGGCGCCTCGGGCGAGATTCTTTTCACAGAACCCCAGATAAACTCGTCAAGCATGATATCACCAAGCACCAGAATTCTGCGCTGGGTCGCCTCAGTGAGTAGATGCCTCACTCGTCGCAAACTAAGTCCAGAGTGCGTGGCTGCCGGTCCCCTACATACCCGTGAAGATCGCGACGGTGTCGCGGCATTCCGTCGCCGGCTGCTCCGCCACCCTGGTCTCGCGAGATCAGGACTCTGGCCATTTGAGTTGTTCTTCATCTCAGAGCTGTGGACATGCTGCTTTCGCCAAGAGTGGTCGGGTCACGTCTTCTGAGGTTGCGCGATACTGTCGTATGGTTGCTTCGTACACCTCCTCAAGACCAATGGCTTCCGTCGCCCGGGGATCGAAGCCTCGCTTGTAGAAGAACTCTTCCAATAGCTGGGAAACAATCTTCGTCTGCAGGCCGTAATCGCAAATCTCCCACGGGCTGGTACAGGTAAAAAGTGAGACGCAACGGGTATTGGTTCCCAACGCGAAATGCATGGGCAAGCTGTCGCCACCAACCAAGCACCGATGCCCCTGAACATCCCCCAGGTGTTCCAGGAGGGAACGCCGTTTTGGCAAGACGTTCATGACCAAGCCCTCAGCCTCAAGTGCCTGCTTCAATTGATCGTAGTACGCCCAGTTCTTCATCGGCCACACTGCCCCGGCCTGCGGAGCGATCGCGATGTCTCCCGATAATCCTGTCTCGACGGGCTTGGGCAGCAGGTAACGCTCCCCCTCGAAACTCATCCCCAACCCCCTGAAAATGAGCTCCTGGTAGGTGTAGCGGTTTTGTAGCTTCAACCGATCGGCTTGCTGCTTACCGTGAACACTAATGAGACTTAGCTCAAACCACGGGCGCGAGTCGTCCGTGTACCGCAATACGTTCGCTGAATCGGCGTAAGCACCGAATAGTTGCTTGAAATGGAGCGAGTTGAGGAACTGCGCAGTCTCGAAATCGTCCTCGAGGTTTACCGCGAGATCATATCTCGCGGCCTGGATCATCTCGCGCTGCTCCCAAGATATGCAGTACAAGTTCTCGGCTGCGTTCTCAAACAATTCGGTGTTCTTCGCGGCTGTCAGCCAAGTGACACGGCCGTGCAACCGTCGCAGGAGCGGGGTGGTTCGCACCACGTCGCCTGTGGCGCCAAGTTTTATAATCAAAATGTTCATGACGATTTGTTGCAACGGTTGCTACTGCTAGGGATCGTAGGCGCTAGCTTCAAGCTAGCGGCCCCGTGCCGTTCGGCTTCACGAGACGGATGCGTTGTTTCAGCCTCCCATTTCCCCCGGGAGTTCTAGCATGCCGTTGGTTACTGCACCCTCCTTGCAAGCTTCGACCACCCTGGTGTCGAATTGATTAATACTATTTTTTTAGGACGATAATCAGCTCGCTGTCGCCGATGCGACCCAGGCTCAGCGCGAGCAGGATTTTTTTCAGCGTCACATAAAAAAAGTGCATAACCCTCTTCCGTTGCAACCGGTGGGTATCCGCCACGTCTTCGGTGGCAAAATAAACGGTCTGCAACCCCAGTCGAGCGCCCTGTTTCCGGATCGCCTCGGCTGAAATGCGAAAACGCAGGTAGGTCTTGAACGGCGCGGTGTCGTTTTTGCCGACGTTCTCGTCGCCGTAAAGATAGCGGTAGGCGAGCACATGAAACGTGTGCGGCAGAAACTTCGTTACCAACCCTTTCAGGGACAGAACATTGGGCAGACACAGAATGACGAGGCCGCCCGGCTTGATGGCGTGGGCAAACTGGCGCAACGCCAGTTCCGGCTGCGACAGGTGCTCCAGTACGTCCCAGCAGATGATGGCGTCAAAACTGTCCGACGGAAATTCGTAGCTCTGAACGTCCCCGGCGATTTTTTCGTGCAGCACGGTGTTGCGCGCAAGCTGCTTCTTGGAAATGTCAATGCCTACCAGTCGCACCTGTCCGGCAAAATTCAGGTTGCTGGCCGAACCGCAACCGGCCTCCAGCACCCGCACGGACGAATGAGAGAAGAGTTCCCGGTCCAAAAAAAATTGAAGGTTTTGAATTTCCTGGCTCATGACGCTAGGAGGTGTCGCCTATTAAGTGATCTCTAACTATCTCACTAGCTTGAAGCAGAAATAAAAAATCTCTATCAAACACCACGTCAATACTACCGCTTCCTATGATCATCGCAGCTGGTCATCTGGGTAAAATTCGCTAGCGTGTCGGAAACTTTCTGCCTTCAATGGAGCTACTGTTGTGGTCTCCCGCACTATCGTGCCTCCTGCTCGCTGGCACCCAATGAGAATTTATTTACCTTCTTTAATGTTAATAGCGTGCGCAGAATCGTTTTTAGCTTTTTCATCTGTTCCCGCCGGTGAAAGCGCATCAGTTCCGGCGTTATTGGGCGTTCCATGCGTCGCATAGCTGCCCAGCAATAACCAAACAGCAGTGCCACGCCTCCCTTGAAGATCGGTTTTTTGGTGAGCCGGTAGCCCACGCGGCAGAGTTGCCAGAGTGGGGATCCCCCTAAGTAATAGTCCTTTTCCCCGTGAGCGAAGAACGCCCACCAGACGCTCCTTTCGGCGGTTCCCGACGGTCGGAGCGTCTGGTGGGCGTTCGGTGATGATGAAAACGCTGCTCGGGAAAAGATCGCGCTTTCCAGCCCTTCATGCGCGCTGTCATCACCGCGATCCAGTCGACTCCTCCTGCCCGGTTGGGTACGTACCCGCCGATCTCCTGAAAGCATCGGTATCGGAACAGTTGGCATGCGCCCGTCACAAAGTCCTCCCCTTCAAAGCTGTCCTGGAACGAATCGTAGCCCTCTTCGGTAAACGGCGATCCGGCTACGCCCAGTTCCGGGTCATCCGAAAATTTTTGCGTGAGGAATTCCAGATAGTGTGGCCCGAATGAAACGTCCGCATCCAGATTCCCTAGCACTTCGAATTCGAGCGATCTCACCCGCTCTAATCCTGCATGAACTGCGCGTGCTTTTGCCGCGAAGTTACGGTCCAGGCGTTTCGGCTGTCGGACGAATTCAATCCAAGGGTGGCGCTCCGCGTAGCTTTCGACGATTTCCGCCGTCCGATCCGCCGAACCATCGTCGACGATGACCCACCGCTCGGGCAACTTGGTCTGAGCGATGACCGAACGAATGGTAGTTTCGATGAATCTCTCTTCGTTTTTGGCGGGAGTAACTAGGATGTATTTCATGTTACACAGCACTCGAATTCGTCGGGTCTGCTCACTGGGTTTTTGCCATAGATCTGAGCAAAGATGTGATCCATAATTCGAGCTGTCAAAACGATCTGTCGATACGGAATCGGGGGAGGAGCCGTGAGTCGGATGCTCTGGTAGAAGCGGCTTATCAATTCAGCCACGCCGAAGTCGTGGTAAAGCTTTCTCCCTGCAAAGTTAGCAATATTTAGCCGAGCATTTCGTAAATGCTCCCGTGCATTCTGTAAAGGCGGAACCAAGAACGTAAGATAGCTCTTATAACTTCGGTTCTCGTTTCGGATAAGGCTCCCGCAGGCTTGGTCCACCACTATAGAATTGCGCGGGCCGCAGATGCGAAACTGGTTAAGGCCTGGCTTGATCTGGGTCGAGAAACAAAAGAGGGCAGTGGTGCCGCTTTTATCTCGAATCAGGACGCGCAATTCGTCGAGGATTTCTTCTCCGCCGAGGTTCCGGAGTTGAGTACTTTGATGGGCTCGAGCGACAATATCCGTGAGGTCGTCATCCAGGAATTCGGTCAGTCTGGAGATTCCATGGCTCACGACGTTGTGGAGCAATTGTCCGGGCAGCTGGCGCACCCAATGGGTGCGGCTCCCAAGGAGCGGACCGACGTAGCTAGCATCCCCCAGATCGTAGGAAAAATGACTCTCCAGATGAACCGCTTTCCCTCCGAGAAATCCCTGCTCGACTAGCCGCCGCATTTCGAGCATCTCTTGTGTAAACTGATAGTTGTGGCCGACGGTTATCTTGAGAGCACAAGCGTCAGCAAAATGAATCAACGAGTCCGCGTCTTCTGCCGTAATCGTGAACGGCTTTTCTACGTAGACATGGGCCCCTGATTTGAGGCATTGACTGGCCAGAGGAAAATGACTTTGAGGGGGGGTGGTGATGTGAACAACGTCCGGAGAAGTTGCGTCCAGCATTTCCTGCAAATCGGAAAAGCAATTCGAAATTCCAAAACGTTCCCCGAGTTGGCTTGCCATCAACGGTTCCCGGTCGCAGACTGCGGCGATTCGGCAATCAGCAATGCGGCGGATGGCCTGCACATGTTGATCTGCGATTTTACCGCAACCGACTATTGCAACGCGCAACACGGATCACGTTCTATTGGGATCAGATTGTTCTAGAAAGGACGCCATCGCTGTCTGGATGTCGACTCTTGGTTTCCAACCTAACTGCTGTTGAATTTTCTGATTCGAAAAGCGATTCCCTTTCCATTCGGCGGCGCAACGACGTCGGTTGAACGCTGGAGGGAGTTGGCCCTTTGACCAATGGGAGTATTTTTCCCAGAGGAAGCATAAGCCGTGTGCTACAAAATACGGAACCCGAACAGAGAAAAACGGCTTCACCCTTTTCTTGTATGCCCTGAAGAATTGGCTGCTGGTCAACGTCTCGTCGTCGACGATATTAAATATTTCGCCATCTATACCGGGCTTCAGCCCTGCCAAAACGATCGCCTCCGCACAGTTATCGACAAAGGTCAATGGCAGGATGTTTGACCCGCCTACGTGTAAAAAAAAACCGAACGTATCAATCCCGACTCTGCCGCTCAAACCCCGCTGGCCTGGGCCAAATATGGTGCCAGGGCGCAGGATGACATAAGGCAGACGATACCGATCGCCATAATCTTTGACCAGCGCCTCCTGTTTGAGCTTGCCGAAAGCATAGGCATCATACCGTTCCTGGGGCGCTTCTTCGAGCGGACTAGATTCATCCAGCAGTGCACCACGCTTTAACTTCAAGTTCGAGTACACGGCAAAAGAGCTGACGTTCACGAATCGCTTCGGTTGGCCATGCTGAAGAAACCCATCCATTAGATTGCGGGTCGCCAGCGCCGAATTCATAAATGCTCCCGCGAATGATTTGTCGAATCCGGCGGCCAGATGGTAGATGATTGAAATTCCCTCGGCTGCTTCTCTACAATCGCCCGGTGAGAGTAGATCACCCGAAAACAGTTCCACGTTTATACCAGCAGGGTGCCGATCAAGCACCTTCTTCAAGCGTTCCAGCTGGCTTGAAGGTCGAACAAAACAACGAAGGTTTGCGAAGCCGTATTCCAGAAGGGTTTCCACAACCTTTACGCCGACGAATCCGTTCGATCCGGTTACCAAAATTCGATCAGTAGACGAAGTGGCGCATTCGAGATCCATCGATGTCAGCTCCAGCAGAAACGACACTTTCCTCGGCTTTACTGTGAGTGGTCTCGGCCAGTCGGCGCGGCCGCAACCGTCGTGCCATTGGATACTCCACAGCGATCAGAAAGAATGCCGCGTAGACGAGGTGGAGGCTTACAAAAGCAGCCTCCGTGTAGTTGTAAACTAAAATTGCTAAGAAAAAACCCAGTCGTAACCGGCCTACCTCGACTCGACTCAAGAGCTCCCGGCGAATCTTGCGGAACGTTTCGATAATTACCCCGGCAAAGAGACCGACTCCGACAATACCTAGACTCAGATAAATCTCGAGATATCCATTGTGTGCCTCGTTCGGGTACCACGAGTACCGCGCCCAAAGTTCATCCAGACGTTGTCCCATCCAGAAACTCTCGAAGCCGGCGCCGAAGATCGGATTGGGCTGAAGCTTCAACAAATTTGGCCAGAGCTCGGTTCTATCGGTGAGGTCAAGATTGCGACCCAGAGTATGCACCAGGTTCTCGTAAATTCCGAACAGCGATTCTGCGGCGGCGAATGCAAAAATACCAGCCAGCAAGTAGATCCCGACCCGTCGCTTATCAACGAACCGGATCCCCAAGAATCCGATCGTGAGGACCCCGACCACGAAGGTTACTAGGGAGGTCGCACTGCTCGACATCTTAAGCAGCCAACAGGTCAAGCCTAAAAGAAGCACACTTAAGCAAAGCTCATTACGCCGTACCGTTCGGTTTTTAATCTTAAAGGCTTGCAACACATTCCAGAAAAAGAAGATCCCGACGATCATGCACAGGTGACCTAGTGCATTCTTGTCAGTCGCCGCACCGGTGTAAGAGGGTTCGCCGGTCACTGGATCGAATCCTTGGCCCCAACGCGGGTAGCAATTGATCAAGAGAATGGAAAGAGGAACCAGGACGAAGCCGACTCTCTTCAGCAATGTGCGCATGGCTTCGAAAGGGTCGGGATCCGTCAGAACGATTAGTATCATGACGGCATGGCCCAGGACCTTGATCCATCGCTTGAACGCGATAAAAGGAAATTCCGACCACAGAGCGGAGATCAAACAAAACAGCAAAAAAAGGGTCAACCAGCGATTACTCCGAAAAAATTTCGCGATGGTGACATGCCTTTGTTTGAGGACATAGATTCCCGACAAAATCAGGCAAAGAAAAACTGTAGCATCGATTGGGCTTCCATCCTCAATTGCAGCGCGGTACGAGGCCGGGCGGGGATCGAACCATGCTGATACGAATCTGGACCCGGCAATTAAAAACCAAATGAGCGGGATCCAAAGGGCGGCGCTCACCTTCCTCCGGTAGCGGGACTCTCGCCGAAACAGAAAGAGAATGAATGCGAGGGTTAGAACAAGAAATAGCTCAGAAGGCATTCTGGCAAAAAGACTCTTCTAGTTAGACCGACGCGCGATGGTCGATCTAAACGTCCCTGTGCAGGCTAGATCGAGAATGGTTAATTCCGGGTTACGCCGATACTGACCGTCTTATCGATGCCTTCTCGGTCATATTACAACATCCAGTTCCGTCGTGCCATGGAACGGCATGTTCACAAACTCGGCTGCACTGCTAGTCGCAGTGGGTGCGGCATCGGTTCGACCCCGAGGTTTGTTAATTCTGATGGTCAGGCCAGGCAATTTATCAGTTGTCTCGATCCGGCCCCGTATTCTGATCGCACTTTCTCCCACCCGCATAGACTCCACTGTCGCTGTGCGCCGCTTTCTAAACCACGCAACGGCCTGAGAGGCGGTAGGCAACCAGGCTCCCCGGCGCTTTAATTCGTCAAGGAGCTCGAGATAGAAATCGTCCCAAAGCCTTTCCGGGGCGATACTCCGATCATGCCAGTTGATTGTTAGCGCGCCACCAAGCCGCTCCACATCATCAATTAGGTTCCGGACAACGCGTCCAGCATCTTGCTCCTTAAGATTCAAGCAGACGGGATAAAACAACGCCGTATCCATCACGTGCAACGGCAGCTCCAGAAGGTTATCCACTCCAAGGGGTCGGTATGCCTGAAGGGTGCCGGCTCGGTAACCGACGGTCTCGTTGTAGCCAACCGTTGTATCGTAGTTGAATCCCGCACGATCTAGGATCGCTGGCGACCTTTCATCAAAATGCAGCCAATGCATTCGCACACCGAGTCCGGACGCTCCAATGGTCCGCGATACCCTCTCTCGCTCTGCACAAGCTGCATCAAAATCCAACCATGCATCCAGACCATGCAACCCCACTTCAGAACCCGCCGACGCGATCCTCTTAAGCTGGGGAAGCAATTGCTCAATATCGTAACGACAGGCACGAATGGGGGAACAAAGTCCGTTGGCCGTGCGACCCGGGTAGTCCTTTCGAGGAATCACGAAAAATGTCGAGGCATGTCCCGTCTCGATCTGCGTGTAGCGATCAAATTCGGCCCAGAAATCCTTAGCCAACCCGAAGCGCACGAGTGGTAAAAGGCAGGCTGCCTCCAAGTTCCTCCACAAGCTTCTGAGCGGTTTCCGACTTCGGCAGAGGTTTAGTAATGTGCCGACGGTCGAACGATACAGGAACCCGAACATTGTGTGATCACACCAATGGTTCCGCAGCACAGGATGGTCGATATCATGCGTTAGACAGGCAATAAAGCCGTATCCAGTGGGAACGGGAGGTATCTCCACCAAAGGAATTCCTGCCAGGCTAATCCAACCACGCAACCAGGCAATATGATTATCAAGTGTCGGAATCCCAGCGTTAACGGCAGGTTGGCCGACCGTGAGCAGAAAGCGCACTTCCTCGAACAAATTGTAACCGACCCGGATGATCGTTGTCGCTCTGCTCCGGCTCACAAAGGCAACCGGCTCTTGCGTCCCTTCCTCTTTCAAAAGAGGATTCGAGCGACCGGGAAACGTTGCCAGGTTGCCATAGATCGGAAGTCGGTCTCCTTCGCTCGACACGACAAAGCCGCCCGGCCTCGATTTGACACAAACCTTTTGTTCAGTTTCAAACGACGTTGGTTCCCCGCTGAGCATCAACACCAATCCGGCGGCCTCAGTGCAGATGTTATCTGAGGTGCATAGCACAACGTCATATCGCTCACCGCTCCGATAGAATTCCCACGGCGTCTTGAAGAGCTCGAAGAACTCTGCCACAATTGGCCGTTCCTTCGCAGGGATGGCCACGCCGATCATGCTTGATTCTTCTCGCTAGTGGCTGCCGGCAGTGGCGCCACCTTTAAGAGTCGGCTCACGAGACCCACAAACCGCAGCCTCTCGCTGCTCCATCTGTGCGCGCGATAGACTTGCTGCCCGCGTTCGACGATCCCCACCATTTCCTCCGGGTGTCTGAAAACGTACTCCATCTTTGCCGCGAGATCATCGGCGTCTCCCAGCTCGAAAAACACCAATTCCTGTGGACCGAAATAGTCCAGGACGCCTGGAACTCGTGGGGCAATAACGGGCTTGCCCTGGGACAAAAACTCAAAAATGCGCGTCGGCGTGTTGATTTCGGTGAATACGCTTCGCCGATTGGGAATGATGCCAACATCGCATTCGCCGATCGCCTCAGCGATCCCCTCTAGATTCCTCGACCCCAGATATCGGACCGCTTCACTCAGCTCTGATTCGCCCAACGATTTCATCACCTGCTGCAAAAATGGCGTGCTGCGACCGTAAACTCGAAGTTGGGCGCTGGGAATTGAGGCTCGGGTTTTCCCGAGGGCCGTCACCGCCAAGTCCAGACCGTGTCTTTCGACCAGAGTGCCATTATACATGAGCACAAACGGTTTCGATTTGTCCCGTGCAGCCACATTTTGCCTCGAAGGCTCACGATCATGAAAAGTTCTCTCATAGGGCGAGTTCATGACCACGGTTATCTTCTCGGGCGGACAACTTCGAGCCGAAAACATTTTCTTGCAGGCTTCGTTGACAGTAAGAACCGCGTCGGCAAAGCCGATGCTCCATCTTTCCAGCTTCTTGAGGAGCCGAACCCAACAGCTACCTTCCGTAAGCCCGAAAATGGTAATCATCAGCTCAGGCATAGGATCGTGAAGATCGAGGATGATCTTGGCACCCAGAAGCTTCGGTACCAAGGCGCTGAACACCAGGATGTCAGGCATGTTGTGGACATGGACAAGATCATACCGTTGTTTCCACCCTCGCCTTGTCACGATCCAACCCGAGAGCAAAATGAACATTCCGTACCGAAGAAAATACGAGAGTTTTCCCCCGCGGAGATGCTGCATGGGAACGCGGGTTATGTGCACGCCGTTCAAGGATTCGTGCTCTGGTTCTTCCTCCGTTTCTCTGAGACAGATCATTTCGACTGTAGCTCCCGCTTCCGCCAATGCCTCTGCAGCCATGCGCGGTCGGGGATGCAGGTAACTGGCATACTGAATTGCGACGACTCGTTTACCTGTCAGCGGTACCTGCTCGGCCGCAGAAGCGGCAGAGTATTGCGTCTCCACATTTAGATGGTGCATGAGATCAGACTTCTGCTTTCAACCACTTGGGGCAGTAAGAGCGGCCCTTGTTGAGAACGACCAACACTTTCGCTTTCACCGAGGCAAGCTGCGCGTAGGCCCGCTTCACCACCTCCCGATCACTCTTTTCTGCTTCGACGACCAACAGCACTTTGTCCATGAAGCCTGCCAAGGCCAGTGTGGGGCTGGTGTCGCTGAGGCACGGCAAGTCATAAATAACATAGTCAAAGTCGCTTCCCGCGAAGCTGGTTATTAATCGTCTCTTTTCGACGAACAAGTGATCGACGAGAATTATTTTTTCGTGTGTTTCCAATAAGCTCGTGGCCAGTCCTGTCGCGAGGGTTGACGCACCAGCCCCATCCGAGCAACTGGTGACAGCCACTAGCTTAGGCCTGTGGGGCGTTCCATTCAGCTCAAAATCGAGAATCATGCGATCACGGATGGCATCACAAAACGGCCGGATGAACTCATCGCCGTTCCACAGCGCCGCGTTCGGGACAGTGTGATCATGGAACTCCTGGTACTTTGGTGCGCCGCGCCTGACTATTTGCGACGATTCCTCCGCTGTGTCACAAAGAGCGAGTGGCGAATGACCGTTACGATTGAAATAGGGAATCGAGAGCACCAGTGGAATGCACAATCGAGTTTCCAGTTCGACCCTTCGCTTGACCGTCCGGTCCATGACCAATTCCTTGAGCAAGGCGATTGCTATGCCAATCGCCCACCCTCCAAAAGCGAGGGAGAGCACAAGTGTTCTTTTATCCTTTGAATACTTCTCCGCCGTCAGCGGTTTTTGGACGACACTGATGTTGGGCATGCGGGATGGGTCCAGGGTTTCGTCAATGCGAGCTCTCTCCAGGCTTGACTCGAAATACTTGTAATTGGTTTCTTCTACCTCCTTCCTTCGCCCGAGGTCTTCAAGTTGCGATCTTAATTCAGAAAACCTTTTAAACCGTTCCCGGATACCGTTTACTCGAGTCGCCAGCGCTTCGGTTTTTGCTTCCAACGCCAGGAGTTGGGCTTTCTCTGTTACCAGCTCGTGTCGGGCAGTTTGGGAAGGCGATCCGGCAAGAGCAGAGTCGAGAAGCCCGGGATACTTCTCTTCCAAGTCTTGACGCAGTTTTTCGACATCTGCGATTTGAGACCGTACAACTTTCACTTTTGGATTTTCAGGCGTGTACGTGGCAAGCAACTCCGTCTCAATTTGGCGAAGGCGCGTTAGGCGACTAACCAAGTCTTGGTACTGGTGATTGGTGTCGCTGCTAACCGCTAGCGGTGCGTTCTTGTCCGACCGGTTTCCCTGTGCCCAGGCCAGTCCGCTCTCGATGTTTTGCACTCTAGCTTTTTGTCCCACGAACTCCGCATTCGCTATGCTTAATTCCTCTTCGGCTTTCATTAACTCAGCCGTGAGATTCGCTTCGGTTTGCGCGGGCGAAATAATCCCAGCTTGGTCATCGAGTTCCTTTAGCTCTTTATCGGTCTGATTTAACTGCGACCGCAACTGATCGGTTTCTCGCCGCACGAACTCGAACGCGCCGGATGAGCGGTGAACTTCCAGGTGCTTGTCGAAATACCGGCTGACGAGTTCCTGCAGGACTCGCACGGCCATGGCTGGGTTGGTGTTCTTGTAGGAAACAGATATGATATTAGTTTCCTTGACCGCGGTGACCCGTAAATTCTCGAGTAGAATTTGCGCTGCCTTGACCTCAGGTTCCGGCACACTCCCATCCACCTTAGACCCCGCCTCTTTGTAACCGGGGCTTTCCAGCAGCCGCTCGATCCCAACCGCCTGAGCGACCTGCATAATCAGATCCTCGCTCGTTAGAATCTCCACTTCAGAATTGATGAGGTTCATGCTATCGGCGCTAGACGGCCTGACCGAGGGATCGAGCACGTCAACAGCGCTTTTGTCGACGACGTATCGAACAAGCAGCTTAGCCTGGGATTCATAAACGGTAGGAAGAAGAAAATAGGCGGCCACAGAAGTCGCAACACCGGCCGTCGCACACAAAAGAATCTTCCACTTGTGCTTGAATAGGATGAGAAGAAAATCATTAAGATTTAGACTAGGAGCATCCGCCTCGTATTCGGGGTCTGACATAATCGAAATAGTAGATATGGTTTCCTAACCGAGATGCAGATAGACGGCACCCGCTAGACGATTACCGCTGCAACGACGACGTGATTCCTAATCACGAAGGCAAACGGGGTTGATCAGCTTCATCTCCATCGCCACAGGTACTAAGTCGCCCTCCGAGCAGGAAGCTTCTTAAGGAGCCATCAGGTCGAAGGCGACAGCTTCTTTGACACTTTGCGCGACTCTTTCAACTTGAGCGAAAGTCAGTTCAGGAAACATGGGCAAAGAGACGAACTCAGCGGTACATCGCTCAGCGATCGGAAACGCTCCTCGCTCGTATCCCAGACTGCGATAGGCCTCTTGCAAGTGGATTGGAACAGGATAGTGAATCCCGCAGGCAATGCCCTTCTCGGCCAAGGACTGCATGACGTCATCCCTCTTCTGGACGCGGATCGCATAGATGTGATAAACGTGACGGGCGTAGGCGCTTTGGGTAGGTGCGATGATTTCTTCGATGCCGGCCAACGCCTCGTCGTAATGCTTTGCATGATTTCGGCGGAGCTGATTAGCTCTTTCGAGATACTGGAGTTTGACTCGCAAAACAGCTGCCTGGATTCCGTCCATTCGGGAGTTCCATCCGACTACGATGTGGTGGTATTTGCGGATCTGACCGTGGTCTCTCAGGATTCGGATTTTCTCCTGCAACTCTGGGTTACGAGTCACTACTGCACCAGCTTCACCGAATGCCCCGAGATTCTTGCCTGGGTAGAAGCTGAAGCAAGCTGCGTCGCCGAACGAGCCAACCTTGCGTCCTTTATACTCAGCTCCATGCGCCTGACAGGCATCTTCGATCACATAGAGACCCTGCTGCTTGGCAAACTTTAGAATCGGATCCATGTCCGCCGGTTGGCCAAAGAGATGAACAGGAATGATCGCCTTCGTATTTCTGGTTAGAGCTTTCTTAAGCGCCTCTGGATTCATGGTGTAGGTGCTTCGGTCGATATCCACAAACACCGGGCGTGCTCCACACTGAGTTATGGCTTCAGCCGTAGCCATGAAGGTGCTCGGAACCGTGATCACCTCATCCCCCGGGCCAACGCCGCAAGCCATTAGACTAAGCCAAAGCGCTTCCGTACCCGAGCCGACCCCGAGAGCGTACGGGGCGTCGCAATAAGCAGCAAAGTCCTCTTCGAACGCGGTGACAAATTGCCCGCCCGCGAATGCTGAACTTTGAATGACGTCCTGAATGGCTACGTTGAGTTCGCCCATCAAGGGCAGATGCTGCAACCACAAGTCGAGAAATGGCACTTTAATTTGCATTTTGCTTTGCAGGTCTTTCCAACACTTTGGCCGGGTTTCCCGCTACGGTCGTATTGGCAGGAACGTCTTTCGTTACAAGGCTTCCAGCGCCGACAATCGCATTTTCTCCGATCGTGATTCCCCCGAGCAGCGTTGTCCCGGAGCCGATCGACGCCCCGCGCTTAATCAGAGTATTTTGACAATTCCAATCCGCTTCGCTTTGCAGCTCACCCGCCGGATTGGTCGCACGCGGATATTTGTCGTTAATGAAGGTCACACTATGACCAATGAAAACGCCCGACTCGATGGTAACGCCTTCGCAGATAAAGGTGTGGCTGCTGATTTTACAATGATCCCCGATCTTGGCCCCTTTCTGGATTTCTACGAACGTCCCTACCTGCGTCTGGTCCCCGATCTCGCAACCGTAAAGGTTAACGAACGCGTGGATGCGTACGTCTCGACCGAGTTTCACATCCGGCGCAATCCGGCAGAACTCCAAAAGAGGATTATTAATAGATCACTCCTACCTGGGCTACTTACAGCTGGTTACTGTGGCTTGACCGGTCGTCTGCAGAACCTATTTGCGCTTCACTCTCTGGTCTCAACTTCTCTAGCAAAGCGTGAAACCTAACGGCCTCTGCCGGGCCGGCCCGGGCCAGACTTGGGGCAATTCAAGCGAACACTGGTTCGGCCCCGAGCACTTCTACTGGATCACTCCGTTTAATTAAAGCCGGCCGCTCCGCCGAGCGCTCTAAGCTAACCGGAGCACCACCATCTTTCAAAGATGTCGACGCTGCCTCCAGGATTCTCACTAATTCCAAGCCCTCATGACCGCTCGTCAACGGCTTAGCACCCTTCTCGATGCAATCTAAAAAGTGCTGGCACTCGGCCCTGAGCGGCTCTTCATGCTGGATGTGCGGAATGTAGCTGTCGCCGTAATGATACGAATAGTGAAAATCCGCGAAGGTATCGTAATGTGGAGGACATTCGACGCGCACGTCATAGATCCGGATCTTTTCGTGTGTTTGTAAGTCATCATACACTATCATCCGGCGGGTACCGACAATCGTCATTTCTCGAACTTTCCTCGGCTCCAGCCAACTGCTTTGAATGGTGGCAAAGCGTTTATGTCTAAAGGAAAGAGAAATATTGGTCACATCTTCGACCCCAGGTGTGACATGAGCGTTCCCCTGACAGTTTACCGTCAGCGGCGGCTCATCTAAGACATGAAGAATAATAGAAATATCGTGCGGGGCCAGGTCCCATGCCACATTGATGTCTTTCTGAAACAGACCGAGGTTCAATCGGCGCGAATTGATGTACCGGATCTCACCGATATCCCCTGCCCGGACTATCTCAGTAATCTTCTGCACAGGCGTCGAATAAAGGAAGGTATGGCCAACCATTAGGACTAAGCCATTGGTTCTGGCGATTTGAATCAGTTCTTCGCATTCCGCCGAGGAAGCCGCCATCGGTTTCTCGATTAGCGTGTGCTTGCCGGCCAAAAGGCTGGCCTTCGCCAATGCATAATGATGCCGAACCGGCGTCGCTATTATCAAGGCATCAAGTCCTGCCCCATTTAACATGTAATCAAAATCCTTTGTCCCCTCGATGTCCGGATACAAATTTCTCATGTGTTTAAGGCGTTCCTCGCTAGCGTCACACATTACCTTGACTCGACAGTTCGGAAGCACCTTGAAATTACGTAGAAGATTGGGTCCCCAATATCCACAGCCAACCACACCCACAGCAATTGCATCTTTCATATACGCCACTGGCCGCTTTCTTCAGGAATTAACGATTACGGTTTGCCTAGTCCGTCTAACCTCTAGGCAGCAACACTGCATCTACCTCAGGGTCGACGGCCAAGTTAAAATCTTTGTCTAAGTTTCGCGTCGCAGGACGGATGACCGCGCCAACTCCATCTCTACTTTTCTACCCAGGAAGTCCATCAGCAATCGGACGCGGACTTTGGCGGGCAGAATCTGTGTGACTACTGCTTCCAGACCAGCAAATGCACCCTCACCTATCTTCACATTGTCGCCTTGTGAAGGTTCGTACTCCATAATTCTGATTTCTTTTTCACCGACGTGCTCGCGCAATTGATCGATGATAACATCTTCGATCGTCGGATAGCGATTCGCGAACCGCACGATGCCTCGTACCCCTGGAGTGTAGCTCACCACCTTGTGCATTCTAGTTAGCTCAAATTGCGCAAATAAGTACCCTGGAAACAGCGCTTCTGTCACCCAGCTTACCCGAGTGCGAGTCTGTCGTTTGAACCGGACCCGAGGACAAAAGACCGCCACTCCTTTCACTTCGCGCAGATGTGCAGCCGCAATATGTTCATGCTTATGCTTAGCTTGGAGACAGTACCAGGCGGCATCCGAACCCATTTCTCCGCGCGGGGATTTACCTGCGCTACGCATCCGTCTCCTTGACTAGGAACCATTAAATCCTCAAACCTTGCTTCCCGAACTCGGCACAGATTCACCGATAGGCCCAGGCGCAACCTCCACCGGCGCACTTACCAGAATCTTCCGGCGATCGATACAAATCCGAGACTCAATCAGCTGCCCCAAGATGGCAGGAACTGTTCTCAGCAGGATCATCACATCTAACCACAACGAAGCATTTGTTGAATAGTAGATGTCCATTTCGATCATCTGTTGAAATGTGGTCCTGTTCTTGCCATTGACCTGCCAATATCCAGTAAGTCCTGGTAATGCATCCAGACGCTGCCGTTGCCAATCTTCATACATTGAAAATTCGGTTGCCGTACAGGGACGCGGACCTACCAAACTCATTTCTTTCCGCAGGACATTCAATAGTTGAGGCAATTCGTCCAATCCTAGCGCTCGGAGGATACGCCCGCCGCACACAATCCGGGGATCACCTGACACATCCAATTTCGTCATTGGGCAATCGGCCTTGACCAGTTGTTGAAAATACAATTCATGGCTGCGGGTTTCGACGTTCACTTCCATCGTGCGGAACTTGAAAATGGTAAAAGGCTTACCTTTGTACCCCAAGCGTTGCTGACAAAATAGAACGGGTCCTCGCGAGACCAGCTTGATCCAGAGAGCAACCGCAACCAATACACTGAACCAACACGGCAACGTTAAAAGAATACAGGTTAAATCGAGGGCGCGCTTCCAGCCAGGGATTCCGTTGGGCACAGCGCCGCCGTTGTCGCCTTGGAATAAGGACTTTTGCTGACCGGCACAGACAGGTAACATTGAACTGCCTAGCGAAACAACTTCGGGGTGAACTCCCTTGGGAACAGAAGAAAGCCGCTTTTACTTTCTCTTCTGTACTGATCGGTTTGTCAGTCGCTGGAGACAGTAACTGCACTAAACCGATCGACTGGGTCGTCCTTATCGCTAACAAGCTACCGCACTTGGCCAAAATCCGTTTTGCCGTCTATTAAAGCTGCAGCTGTAACCTAACTCTTAACTAAAACAACTTTAGTTAGGCCCCACAAATTGGGGAATTAGTGCTGTGATATGCGATCCGAGCCCGAATACAAAGCCAAATTATTGAGCGGAAACCGCCGAACTCAAAAAAAGACGAGTTTATTATGAATTTCATAACTTCGTCTTTGCGTGCAGGTTCCGTTCGATAAAAACAGGGCCGGTATGAACGCGAAAATGCGCTGCTGAGGTCTTCAATCACTACTTTGAAGCGAAAAAGACAATGGAAGTTTGAATGAAATCGGCCGCTAACCAGAGGCGCAATCGCTGGGAAACCCAATTTGACCTGGTTGCTCCCCTGTACCCAGTTTTGGAGCGCTGGATATTCGGTCGTCGCTTGGACGGAGCTCGAATGGCGTTTTACGACGCCGTGCTTCAGTCAGATCGGATCCTCTTGGTCGGCGAAGGGAATGGACGTTTCTTAAGATCGTTGCTAGCTCGCAAGATCGGCGGATGCGTTACGGTTGTGGAGAAAAGCAGAGTGATGTTGCGGCTGGCTGAGATGAAGAAATTCCGGGCCGAACTCGCCGAGGCTCGTTCAGATGACAAATGACAAATTCGAAGCCCATGGATAGCAATTTGTCATTTGCTAGTTGTCATTTGTTATCCGGACGAGCCTTAGGCGAGTTCGACTACGTGCATCGCCGAGCGCCCTTCCCCTTTCAGCAGCCTCTCGACTAGACTCACAAACCGAAGCCGCTCGGTAGACCATTTATGGGCCCCGTAGACTTCCTGGCCGCATTCGACCATCTTCACTACTTCTGCTGGATGCAAGAAAACGTATGCCATCTTCGCCGCGAGATCTTCGGCGTTTCCCAATTCGAAAAGGACCAGACTTTGGGGGCCGAAATAGTCTAAGATTCCCGGAGCCTGCGGAGCAATGGTTGGCTTACCCTGAGATAGATACTCAAAGATGCGCGTCGGCGTGTTGAGTTCAGTGAATATGCTCCGTTGGTTCGGAATAATGCCGACATCACAATCGCGGATAGCGGCAACGATTTGTTCTAAATTCTTCGGTCCCATATACCGGATGGCTCCGGTAAGGCCTGCCTTCCGTGCGGAATGAAACACCTGTTCCAGAAATGGTGTGGCCCAGCCAAAGATCCTCAATTCCACCGTTGGTATCGACTTTCTGATTAGAGCTAGCGCTTTCACCGCTAGGTCTAATCCATGTCTCTCGACTAACGATCCGTGATACATTAAAATGAAGGGCTTCTCGTGTTCGGCCGAAGTTACCGTCGTGGGCTCTCGCAAGCGGAAGATTTCTTCGTCGGGAGAGTTCATAACAACGGTTATTTTTTCACCCGCGCAGCTTCGATCAGAAAAGAGTCTGCTACAGGCTTTATTCACCGTCAAAGCTGCGTCCGCAAAGCGCAGGCTCCACTTTTCCAGCACCCTCAGAAACCGGACCGCATTACTCTTTTCCTTAAGCTGAAAGATCGTCATCATCAGCTCTGGCATCGGGTCGTGCAGATCCAGGATCACTTTCGCGCCAAAGAGCTTCGGGATTAACGCGCTGAACACCAGGACATCTGGCATGTTATGGACATGGACAAGGTCAAACCGCCGCCTAACTGTGCGACGCGCCAGAACGGCTCCAGCAAACAGAATGAACGACCCGTATTTAGCGATGTAGGATAGCTTTCCACCACGGCGGCGTTTGAAGGGGAAACGAGTTATATCTACCCCGTTGAAAACTTCACGCCGAGGCTCGTCATCTGTCTCCTTGAGGCAGATCACTTCGACAGCAGACCCTTCTCTGGCCAAAGCTTCCGCAGCTCTGCGCGGGCGTGGATCCGAAGGGTAATGCGAAAAGGTAACCGCAGCTACGTGTTTACCAGCCAATCGGTGAAGACCCGTTTGCCGCTCATTGGTGGTCGCGATCAAGGGCCGATTCTTGCGGATAAGCTCGTTTCCGCTCTGTCGAAGGGCGCGCATTCGAAGCATTCCTATGAGAGCTCACCCTCCAGCCATCTGGGGCCATAGGACCTGCTCTTGTTGAACACGACCGACACTCTAGTCTTGGCCGCAAGCTGGGTATAGGCACGCTTGACAGCGTTTCGATTACTCTTTTCCGCTTCGACAACCAGCAACACCATATCCATAAACGCTGCTAGGGGAAGGGTCGCGCTTGTGTCTCTAAGGGAGGGCATGTCAAAGATCACGTAATCAAGATCGCTTCGCTTGAATTCTGAGAGCATGTTATAAAGTCCTTTAGACGACGCTAGCTTGTCGACCAGCACAACCTTGCCTGCTGAGATTTCGGAAAACGCATCGACCAAGCCCGCCGCAAGGGTGGACGTACCCGCGTTTTTGGCCAGACCGGTCACAGCCACCAGCTTTGGTTTGTACGACATATTGTTGGCCTGGAAAAATAGGCCTAGGCGATCCCGGATCGCCTCACAAAACGGTCTAAGTAACTGGCCGCTAACGTCCGCAAGGCACCGAACTGGTAGATTCCCGTTGCCGGTGTGTTCCGGATCTTCGGCCCTATCGCGCAAACGTGGCCGTCCATCGCTCAGGCTGATGTAAGGAATCGAGATTAACAAGGGGGTACGCAATTGCTTCTCGAGCTCAAGCGATCGTTTGACCGTTTGATCCAAGATGAGCTCGATCAGCAATGCAAGGGCGATTCCTAATCCTACGCCACCGCCTGCGATACCGAGCACAACTCGCCCGAATTCCTCTTAACCTTAGCCGCGGATGTAGGGGTCTGCACGATGCTGATATTGGGCATCCTGGACGGGTCGAGTGTTTCATCGATCCGAGCCTTCTCAAGGCTGGATTCAGAATGCTTATAATTCGTTTCTTCTACTTCCGCTTTTCTCTCGAGTTCCTCAATCCCAGGCGCAACCTGGGAAATTGTTTTTACCCTTGCCAACAAATTGTTCATTCGAGCCCTGAGAGCCTCTACCCTTGATTTTATCCCGGCGAGAATCGCTCGTTCGGATGAAATATTCGGTTGCAGACTTTGGCCACCTTGGATGCTAGCCGCAGCGAAGGCAGCGGCATCAATGACATCCTGGATGGCGCCGTTTATTTCGGCGCGCAGGTTGGCATGTTGTGACTTAAGATCGACGAAGGGCACTTTCATTAGCCTGACGCCACCAGGGGATGAATTACTTGCGGTAGAACGCAGGACCGCTCGACTTCGGCCTCCGTTTTGCGCCCGAGGAAGTCCATCAAGATCTTCACTCTCTCTTTACCAGACATAACCTGGAGAACCACGGCATCCAATCCGCCGAAGACACCGATAATCGTTACGTGGTCACCTTCCGTGATTTCGTGAGTTAGTTCTTTGACCTCCGCAGCGCCTGCCTGGTTTTGGAGCGGCGCCAGAACCTCGTCCTCAATAACGGGATATCGGCCGCCGAATTGTACAATGCCACTAACACCGAAAGCATATCGAACCTGGCGATGCTTTTCTTCAAGATCGAAGCGGGCAAATAGATAGCCGGGGAACATCGCTTCCGTGACCCAGACGACGCCCTGCCGAGTAGCTCTTTTAAATCTAATTCGAGGGCAGAAAACGGTGACCCCCTCCAATATCCGGACGTGCGCTGCCGCGATATGCTCGTGCTTCGGCTGGGAGCGCAGACAATACCAGGCGGGTTCTGGCGTACTAACCTGTTTGGTTTGCAACATCGTTCGTTACAGGCGTATTGATTCGGCATAGCACTCCATGCCGGCTCCTACCCGTTCCGACAGGATTTGATGTGAGGATGAGAAAATCACCGGAGCCCCATCATTTTTCAGCGATAACGACGCTGCCTCCAAGACCCGCACCAATTGCAACCCTTCGTAGCCACCGGTCAGCGGTCTGGTGCCCTTGTCGATGCAATCCAGGAAGTGTTGGCATTCTGCTTTCAGTGGTTCTTCTTGTCTCAGGTACGGGATGTAGCTGTCCCCATAGTGATAGGAATAGTGAAAATCAGCGAAGCTGTCGTAATGGGGGGGACGCTCAACCCGGACATCATAGATGCGGATCTTTTCGTTTGTCTCTAAATCGTCGTACACGATCATCCGGCGCGTGCCCACAATGGTCATTTCCCGGATTTTCCTTGGCTCCAGCCAGCTGCTTTGGATGCTGGCAAATCGTTTGTTCCGGAAGCCTAACGAAATATTGGTTACATCCTCGATGCCGGGAGTCAGATGCGCATTTCCCTGGCAGTTTATCACCAGCGGGAATTCTCCTAGCACATGCAAGATGATAGAGATATCGTGCGGCGCCAGGTCCCACGCGACGTTGATGTCCTTTTGATACAGACCTAAATTCAAGCGCCGCGAATTGATGTACCGGATCTCGCCGACATCACCGGCCTGTACAATTTCGACGATCTTAAGGACCGCAGCCGAATAGAGAAAGGTGTGACCCACCATCAAAACGAGCCCATTGCGCTCAGCAATCTCTATCAATTCCTCACATTCGGCGGAAGATGAAGCCATCGGTTTTTCGATGAGCGTATGTTTGCCAGCCATTAAACTAGCCTTCGCTAGAGAATAGTGGTTCCTTACCGGCGCCGCTACCACTACCGCCTCAAGTCCCATGCCGTTGAGTAAATGCTCATAGTCAGTTACCCCTTCGACGTCGGAATAGATGCTTCTCAAGTGCTTCAAGCGCGCTTCGCTCACGTCGCACATCGCCTTAAGCTGGCAATCAGGCAACGCTTTGAAGTTGCGTACGAGATTAGGGCCCCAGTACCCGCACCCGACAACACCTACTGCAATTGCTTCTTTCATAATCACCACGTATTACCTGCTGGGGGAATTTATATTATGATTGTAACTGCACGCTTAATCGCCTCTGCGGGCGCGTCTGTCGCAACAGTTCAAAGGACAAGCTCCCGCCATCGAGTCGACTTCTCCGTACTGCCGGAAAAGACCCGCGCTATTACTTCAGGTTGGTCGTCGCTGAGACGACAAAACAGAAGGCCGCTATTCCCTCTGCTATGATTAACTATCGACTGTTAGCTGGGTCGATGAACGATTATCTCATGGGGCCGCCGACGCCAAAGGGCGCGTCCATTGCCGTTCTGCACGTGGCAAACGTTTCGTTGCTGCCGCAGAACACTTGAGCTCTCGACTTCCGCTTCGATCTTCCTACCAAGGAAATCCATCAAAACTTTTACTCGCTCCTTGGCCGGCAGAATCTGTGTGACCACCGCTTCTAACCCCGCGAAAGCTCCCTCTCCGATACTAACTCTGTCGCCCTGGGAGGGCGCATAGTCTAATTGTTTGACTTCCTTCACTCCTACATAAGCACGTAACTGGATTAACACTCCCTCTTCAATCGTAGGATAACGATTGGCGAAGCGAACAATTCCCTTCACACCGTGAGCGTACTCAACTTTACGACCCATTTCTGCCAGCTCGAATCGCGCAAATAAATAGCTAGGAAACATTGCCTCTACTACCCAGACCAGACCTTGGCGAGTTCCTTTCTTAAAACGAACACGGGGGAAGAAAACGGTGACACCCTTGATTCTGCGTAGACGGGCCGCTGCGATGTGCTCCTGCTTCTGTTTCGACCGGAGACAGTACCAGGCTGCCTCGAGACCGCCGGTCGATTTTGGATAGGAGGTACTTCTTTTCTTCATGCAAATCTAGGCGCGAAATAGGACATTATACATTTCGTGAAATCGCCTTTTCTGTAACTCTGCGCTTATGGGCAGGAATCCCCGACTCAAGCACTTCTCCGATGATCGCCGGAAAGGTTCTGAGCAGGATCGTGAGATCTAACCAGAAAGACACATTTTTCGCATACTGAATGTCCATCTCGATCATCTCGGTGAAGGTAGTCTTGTTCTTTCCGTTTACCTGCCAGTAGCCGGTGAGACCAGGTAGAGCGTTCGTCCGTTCCCCTTGCCATGCCTGATAACCTTCGAATTCGCGCGTCGTGCAAGGTCGCGGCCCGACGAGGCTCATTTCGCCGCGAAGCACGTTGAGCAGCTGAGGCAGCTCGTCTAGGCCGCTCGCTCGAATTAAACGCCCGCCCCGAATAATGCGGGGATCGCCGCATGCATCCAGTTTCGTCATTGGGGATTTAGCTTTGATCAGCTCCTCAAAATGGCGTTCGTGGCTTGAGGTTTCGACGTTAACCTTCATGGTTCTGAACTTAAACATCAGGAAACGTCTTCCTTGGAAACCAACGCGTTCCTGGCAATAGAAGAGAGGGCCGGGAGAGACTATCTTGATCCAGAGCGCGACCGCTAACAAGAGAGTTAACCAGCAGGGTAGACTAACAAGAATACACGTTAGATCGAGGGCGCGCTTCCATCGATAAATCTCATGAGGTGAAGGGCCAGCTACTCCAGTTACAGTGGAACTTCTTTGCTGGTCGCTGCAAGGGTACGAGTACGAATTGATAGGCGTTGTGGCGTCGTCGCCTAGCGAACGGAGCTCCTGGCGGACGCATCGTTTTGAAGACAACGGGGTAACTGGAGGCCGTGGGCTACGCAATGCTGGCAAATGCTTTTTACAGGGGTCGGAATCTCGGCTTTCGACCAGCCTGGTATCGCGGTTACGTATTAGTGAGACAACTGCTTCACCTGCGTTTGCTTTGAAATAAGCTGCCGCACTTGGCCAAATCCGTTCTGCCTACGACTGCCAACTTAGGGTTCTTTTGCCCGGAGCTAGCAACTCAACGCAGAAGTCAAGACTACCGAGCACTGTCAACCTTGACCTCTGGCGAATTGAAACCTTTATAACGATGAGACTTTCAGACTGTAAAGAAAATAGTAGGTTTAATGAATCTGAGCAGCTGGAATTAAAATAAATAACCGCAAATTCGAGAAGTGACAGGAATTTTGCTCTTCATAGGAAGCCGCCATCGGACTGGTTCTCTAGTCCCCGGTGACTGGTTACAGGTTACGGGCCACTGGTCACGGTCACCGGTTACGGGTTACGGATTGCGGACTAGGGATTCTGGCTCACGGGTCACTGGTTACTGGTCAGTTGCTACTTGTAACCGGTTACGGATCACGGGCTACTGGCTAAAGGTCACTGGTTACGATCACTGATTACTGATTACTGATCTGCTCCCCCTTGGCCTCGTCCGGCAACTGCCGGATCGCGCCGTAGGCGGAAGCGAGGCCGCTCCACCAATCACAAATTACCTCTCACCTTCACCACCCTCCTACCACGCGGCAGCGAGGATTTCTTCCAGCTCCGGTTGCGTCAGCTCGGTCGGATTCGCTTTCATGCTACTGGCTTTCGCTGATCTGGTGGCAATCTCGGGGATCGATTCTCTCGGGATGCCCAGCGAGGAAAGCGGCGAGACATTCAAAGTTTTGTTGAGATCCTTTAGCCAAGCTACTCCGTCTGCAGCGAGCGCGTGAGGTGAGCCTGTTAACAAGCGGCCGACCTCGTCGTAACGGCCCAACGCAACCGAATCCGGGGAACGAAGCCGCAAAGCCTTGATATTGGCATCGACAACGAATGGCAGCAAAATTCCGCAAACTAATCCGTGGGGAGCATTGAACATTCCGCCAATTGGTCCTGCAAATCCATGGACAGCTCCTAAGCCTGCGTTCGCTAAGGCCAAACCTCCAAATAAGCTGGCTAGAGACATCTCTTCGCGCCCAGAGAAATCTTTGCCATTTCGTGCGACAGATGGCAGAGAACGCGCCACTCGTGGAATCCCTTCCCGGCAAAGTCCGTCCGTTACTGGGTTAGCTCGCACCGAAACAAGAGGCTCGATGAGCTGGGTCAATGCATCGAGGCCGGTTGCGATCGTGACTTTCGCAGGAAGCGAATAGGTCAGTTCCGGGTCAACTAGCGCAACCCGCGGCAGTAGAAAAGGACTACGCAGACTGACTTTGACTTGATGCTCCGGCGAGGCGATCACCGCGTTCTTGGTCACTTCGGCGCCGGTACCGGCGGTAGTTGGAATCGCTAAACAAGCTAAACCGGATTTCGTAAGTGGCTTACCTCGACCGATGACCTCTAAATAATCGTAGATATCCCCGGTGTTGGTCACCAGTCCGGATATCGCTTTGGCTGCATCAATTGCACTGCCGCCGCCAATACCAATTACCAGCGTGACGTTTTTCCTCTTCGCCTCTTCCACACCCTTGGCAATGTCTTCTACCGTCGGTTCGCCTCCCACTGAGTAGAGGTGCGTTTCGAAACCTGATTTAACGAGTAACCCCTTAACCGACTGCGCTCGATCCGGGTTCGCGCCATGAACGACAAGAGCCCGGTCTCCGTACCCGGCCACGAGCTGTTCCAGTCCGGCTAAACAGCCTTTACCAAAGATAACTTTTTCCGGGACAGATAACTCGAAACTCATTTCGTTGAAAAGAATGGAAATTCACCACAGAGACACAGAGGACACGAAGAGAAGCTTAAATAGATCCGCAGATTACACAGATTACGCAGATTTCGGTTTCGAATCTCGGCGGGCCGGCAAACTTCGGCGGGCCGGCAGGAACGAAAGGAAGCTGCTATCCTAATCAAGTCTTCAACTCGCGTGACGTGTGAGTCTCCGGTCGTAATCTGCGTAATCTGTGAAATCTGCGGATTATACCTTTGTCTTCGTGTCCTTTGTGTCTTTGTGGTGAATTTTTTCCGTGGTTCTAATCCGGTTCAATCGCTCGGTAAATGGTTCTCGTTCTTTCAGTGACTAGGAACGGAGGAACCGCATCTCGCCATTTCGCGTAATGAGCGGTGGCTCGATGAGCTTCGATGGCTTGGTCATCACGATAGACCTCGTACAAGACGAATCGGCTCGGATCGTCGACCTGTTGAATCACGTCAAATCGAACCACGCCGGGTTCTTGCCTAGTATTTCGGGCGTTAGCCTTCGTTTCCGCCACGAATTGATCCAAAGAGTCGGGCTTAACCTGAAGATGCACCACGACAGCAACCATCAATCACCCTTGAGTGGTTCTGTCCTGGTTGCAACCAAAAGCAGAAATGAATTCAGTCCTTTTCGACTTTTCGCACTTCGACTCTCCACCGTTCGCCAGTCTGTTTATCGAGATAGACTTCTTTTATGCCTTTCTTCTCGATCAACTGGAACCGGTCCTGATCCAATGAACGGACAAAGGTGTTGATGGTTGGTTCTTCGATCGTAACCGTTTTCGTTATAACCTGGCCGGGGGGAAGGACCGCTGCGTTCAGAGCCACGGTCTGTTGCCTAACGATGCTGCCCGTTGGTGCGACGTAGAGCACAGCGTTATCGGTATTCCGATGCACGGTGACTTCATACAATCCGTTCTGGTCTTGGATCACCCGCGTGACTCGCGAATAGTCCGGGATGTTGGTCTCGCGAACAACCGCCGTTCGTACAACTTGAGGTAAAGTTACGAACTGGATTTCGTCCCCGAGTGCCACCGTGGTTACTCCTAATCCAATGACCGCTGCTATGATGAGTATTTTCGCTTTCATAGTTCCTATCGGTATCGGACGAGACGGGCGGAAAGTTTATTCATCGACAATCGAGCGCCCGCAGGTCATCGCCTTAAGGACGTATCTTCTTGGGTATAAACGGGTTGCCTACACGCAAGCTTCGGAGCAAACCCCTAATTTGGCGGAACTACCTGTTTGCCGGCTGAGCGGCCTGGAGACTTGCATAAACTCGGTTTTCGTCGCACAAATCCAGAATAGCAGGACTGCGCCGGCGTTACGCATCGACAAATGGAGCCCTCAAGCACTGGAACATTGGATACTGGGCTGCGGATCCGGGTTTTTGATCCGCGGCACGATCAAGTCAGGTGCCAAGAAATCTATACGACGGTCCGAGCCTCGACATTTTCCTGGGTTAATCCGAAGAGGTTTAAACCGAGCGACTTTGGTCCCGATACCCTCGGCGAATCGCTCTTGGTAGCGGATCACTCGCTGAACGGGATCGTCGGTTTTGTTGGTATTTGGATGCCGGAAAACTTCATACATCACTTATATGTATTGCCGGAATACCACCGCATCGGCATCGGCCGAGCGCTGCTGGAGTCCGCGCTGAGAATCATTTCCCGGCCGGCCAAGTTAAAATGCCAATCGGCGAACAAGAACGCCTGTCAGTTCTATCGACATTTAGGTTGGCGCGAAGGTGAGCAAGGTTACGACGAAATCGGTCGCTGGATCGAGTTCATTTTGGATTAGGAAGGAGCAAGAATCTAGAAGCTAGACTAGGAGGGCGGCGAGTCGGAATCCCTGATCGGTGGGGCGAAGAACTCGGCGCGCCCATGATACGGCTAACCGCTTAAACTGTCCCGCGCCGGTTTTGAGCCGTTCCGTGTAGGTGGCATCGCCCGTCGATTTCGAACGTCCGGTTAGACCAGCGATTCCGATGCTTTGATAAATGCCCGGCGATGTCACGCGCACGGAACGGCTCAAAACCGGCGCGGATTAGTCCAATAAGATGAATACATCTTGGGCGCGCCGAGTTCTTCGCCCCACCAGTCAGGGGTTCGACGCGCCTCCTTGCTCCTAGCTCCTTGGCAGATGAGCGGGAGCTCATCCCTACCGTTCCGCCGTTCCTTCAACGTACTCGCAGACCTCCCGGAATCCGAGCCGCTGATAAAGACTGGCAGCAGGGTTATCAGGTCCGACGTTGAGACCGATCGTCTGGATACCCTCCCGAACCAGCGCTTCAACCACGGCGCTGGTGACTCGGGAGCCTAATCCTTGGCCGCGGCGATCAGGCCGGCAATACACGTTTCCAATCGCTGCCGCGCTCTCAGCGCGATTGAGCAAGTGGGTTCCAGCCACCGCCACTAGCCGGCCATGTTCACGGATCCCGAAGTAAATTCCACCTGCGACCTGGGCCGGTAAGAAAAACGTTCCATCCTTTTCTGCCGCGGAGCGGCAACGATAGAGCTGAACCAAATCGTTAAGGTCGTTTACCCCGATTCTTTCAGTGCCGACCGGATCAACCAAACCGGGTTTCTCCAGAATCATCCTCAGCATCCTTTTGGTTGTGACTCGATGATAGCGATTACTCACAAGAGCTACGAGGTCAGGCCTGATATGAAGATAAAGATTCGATGGGAGCGGAGCTTCATCAAGAAGAGCCTCGACAGCCGGCGCCGGGCCGCTGGAAAGAAGATAGCAGGATCAAAGGCTCGATAAAACAATGTCACGGCGCGAGGATCATTTTGGCTATACCGCCATTCACAGTGGCCCTGTTCGGCGGGCGCTAAATCACCCAAAGCGTAAAGACTCCACGCTCTATCGTCGTTCAGTATGTTTCGGATAATAGGTCGCGAGTCTGCGGGGACGGGATTCACGGGATGGCGCGCTGGAGAGAAATGAGGATGGGACTTACGGGACACATGGGACTTATGGATGGGGCGAATCGCCTTTCACTTTTCGCCTTTCACTAATCACCTCTCAGCTGCCCTGCCTGCCCCAAACCGCCGCGCACCTCGCGATAACATTCTAGGAAACCGGACGCGAAATCTTCGGGACGTTGCCGGATCCATTCGTCAATCACAGACAATGGAAAGAAACCACCGGTTTCGATTTCTTCTTCGTTGAGATCAATGATTTCATCGGCTTCGGCTTGGTAGATCCGAATAAACTCCTGTCCTGTTTTTTCAGAGGCCGGAACTCGACCGATCTCTCTCGGCTGATCGACGAGGCCGAGCTCTTCGCGGAGCTCCCGAGTAGCGCAAGCTTCGTACGATTCTCCGAGATCAACATGACCTGCTGCACTGGAATCCCATTTCCTGGGAAAAGTGTCTTTGCGGTAGGAGCGGCGCTGTAAAAACAATTCGCCGGCGTTGTTCAGCACGAAGATATGGATGGCGCGATGCAATAGCCTCTCGGCATGAACGCTCGCCCGATCTACCCCTCGGATCGGACGATCCTGTTCATCGACAACTTGAAGACTTTCTTTTGGGTTTAGACCAACAGGTGGCATGGCGCTGCCTTCCGACCGGAACCCACCGAGCCGCTTCGCCAAATTCACCCAAGCCATCGGCGATAGCTCTTCGGCGCGCGCTAGTCCACCCAGCCCGTCTGCAATTAAGGCTTCTTCCACCGCTTTCGACGGGAGCAATTTTGCCAGCGTGTTGGTTAACTTCTTTCGTCGCTCGGAAAATCCAGTCTTCACGACTTTTGCGAACCATTGCTCGCTGATCTCCTCGATGTCCGTGGGATTTTTCTTGTTCAACTCGATCACCAACGAATCGACTTCCGGCCGGGGAAGAAACACGCTCGGAGGCAACACCCGCAGCCGTTTAATTTCCCACCGGCGCTGCAACAGGACTGACAGCGAACCATATTCTCCGGATCTAGGAGATGCAGTGAGGCGATCGCCCACTTCTTTCTGGACCGTCAGAACCATGCGAGAGATCGGGCACGGTGCAGCCGAAAAATGGAAGATCAGCGGCGTCGATACATAGTAAGGCAAATTACCAATCAGCTTAACCTCGCCTTTGCAAAAGAGAGCTCGTTTGTCGTACTGAAGCGCGTCGCCCAGTTTAACCTCCACGGCGGGCCGATTGAAGCGTTCCTGTAGGAAGGAAGCGAACAAACGGTCCTTCTCGAGCAAAGTTGCCGACACCCGATCCAGGGGTAACCATTCCGTCAGCGCGCCTAAACCGGGGCCAATCTCCAACACATGGTCGCCCGGCGCCAAATCGAGGCGCTCGACGATCCAGCGGGCAAGGTTATTGTCGTGTAAGAAGTTTTGCCCGAGTGACTTACGCGGCGAAGCTCCCAATTTCTCCAGGGTTGACATGATTTCGGAGATTTTCACTCAGATCAAGTCAATGAGAGGCCAGTTGCTACCACGTTTTCCTCCAAAAGGGGTAACTTTTTAACAAGTTATTCACACCCCTTTGTTTCTTTTCCCGAGCTTCGCCTCGGCATCCTTCGCATCCTCTAAATCCGCGGCTCCTCGCTTTCGCCAGCGTTTGAGCCCTCGCCCGAGGAACCGGCGAACCTCGGATAAAGATACTCCGTCGATGAAGTAAGAGGTGGCGGCCTTACCAATTCCATAAGTGCCGGCCGCTGCGATGCCTCCCGAAATGGCATTACCCCAACCGGGCAGCACCTTGACCGCCGCCCGAGCTCCTTCTCGGAACGCCATACCGAAGCCGATATTCATTCCCAAAGCACCTACAAACTCAGCCGCTGCCCGCAAGCTTAGCTCGCGGCCGCCGATGTGCATGACGCCGGCCACCATGGCGAACTGAATGGTGGTCAGGACCGGAAAATCGGCCAAAGGAATCGGCTGAGCACCGACGGCGGCGCAGATCGCCGTAGCCGATCGGACCAGTCGCATCGAAAGCTCTCTTTGCAGCTCTTTTACTCCAAGCAGGCGAGCCATATCCACTTGCGCCTCATCCGGAAGTTCTCGAGCCAACAACTCACCTAGAGTGCGAATATTGCGCCGTTCGTCGCGCTCCGGGTCGAGTGTACCATCTTGGCGAAAACGGACGAAAGAAGAGACAGCCACTGCTCGGACGAAATGGGACGCCATGCCACCTTGACCGCTGAGCCAGGTTTGCAGCTCCAGACGTCGTTTATCCACTGTTTCGCTAGGGGTCGTAACCGGGAAATCAATGACCCCGATCAATGGAACTTTGCGGTCGAAACGCTGTTGGACAAAATCCAACACGCGGACTGCTTGCTCGGAAGCGGCCGCCAGGTCTCCAGGGTTGTTTCCATCCACCAAAAAAAGACACAAATCCGGGGCTTCTTCAGCCAGGACGTTCGCGAGATCGGCCCATGACCGGCTATTTTGATTCAGGTGCCGCGCATCCAGGGTTCGGAATCCCCCTTTCCCTTTCTGTTCGTAACTGACCCAGCCAACGCCCGGGTTGACGTCGATCAATTTAAGCTCGGAGCCGAGGAGCGCTGATAATAGCGCCGAAGCATTGGCAGATGGCTGGCCAAGTAGAGCCACCCGGGCCGGACGTTGGGCGATAAAGATTTGCTTAATCGGCCGCAACTCGTTCAGCACGGCGCTCTGCAACGGGCCAGGCAGACGGCTGACCAAAGCCTCGATCTTCTCGTAAATGTTGAGCAGGAACTGGTGATTCATGGCAGGGAAACGAGCGAGGACCGAGTCCCGCGGCCGCGGGAAGCGCGAACGAGTCGGAACGCAGTTATCCAGGGGGATATCATTACGTATCGACGATGAAACGGTTCAACAAAGCCGCTTAGAGCACTAGCCTTGCGAAACTTGCCGCCACGCCGAAGGTTCCCGTTCACGCTCGTTACCGGCCCCGCGGCCGCGGGGCTCGTTCTCGCTCGTTGTCCCGATCAGGCAGCTGCTTGCTCCAAGAGCGCCTTCGCCAGCACGGTTACATGCTCGGCCGGCTTCACTTTCTTTAATATATTAGCGATGCGGAGGTCCGGTCCGATGACGAAGGTTGTCCGTTCAGTGCCAAAATACTTCTTACCGTACATGCTTTTTTCGACCCAGACGCCGTAGCTCTGGACGATCTGCTTGTCCGGATCGCTTAGAAGAGGGAAAGGCAGCCCATGCTTCTTAATGAACTTCTCGTGGCTCTCAGCGGTATCGACGCTTACACCAAAGAGTTCTGAGCGCGACTGGATTTCACCCCATGTGTCGCGAAGATCACACGCTTGGCGCGTGCATCCTGGCGTATCGTCCTTTGGATAAAAGTAGAGAACCAAAGTCGACCCCTTAAAATCGCTTAATTTGACCGGTTGTCCGGCTCCATAAATGCCCCCGACCGCAGTTGCGTGGAAAGACGGGGCAGGATCACCAATTTTCAGCTCCATAGAATCAGTGGCGCAAGCTCTCACGCCTGGGCGTGCTGTGCAATCCACTTCGCCGCGCCTTCTCCGGCAATGTTGCCGGTCGCGTAACAGCCTTGAAGTAGATAACCTCCGGTGGGCGCGTCCCAATCGATCATCTCACCCGCGCAGAAGACTCCTGGGTATCGCCGCAGCATGAGGTCGTCGTTGAGTTCGTTCCAATCGATTCCGCCAGCGGAGGAGATCGCTTCATTAATCGGACGTGGCTGGGTCAACCGGAGCTGGCACTGGCGCACCGCCGCCAGCAGCGATTTGAAGTCGTTCGGCTTCATCGTTTCTTCGATGAGAGCAATCGCAGTAGAGCTCAGACGCCAATACTTAGCAGCTCCTTCCTGCAGCGTAACATCGTTCCGCCATTTCTTTCGGAGCTCTTCATCGGTGAGATCCGGTTTGAAATCGATTTCGATTGAAGAATCCGATTTGAGCTGACGGCCCAACTGATATAGCGCTCCACCTTCTAAGCCGTACTTCGTGATTAGCAGCTCTCCCCTGACCCGCAACCCGGCACAAGTCACCGCCAGATTTTTTAGCGGTTTACCGTCCGCCACACTTAAGAAGTCCGGAGACCACAGATATTCCCAACCGACATTGGATGGCGAAAACGG
>Ga0209647_1000187_pt1 | contig 57108 bp, 51 predicted proteins | sample GraSoi_2013_60cm_FD_185827 | JGI IMG/M metagenome (GOLD analysis project Ga0209647, IMG submission 185827) | Grasslands soil microbial communities from the Angelo Coastal Reserve, California, USA - Sample 9_17_2013_60cm (SPAdes) (version 2) | ecosystem: Environmental > Terrestrial > Soil >...
GCCGCCGGCGCCGCCCCAATTGTATTCGCCGGGCGAGCTGTTGACCGGCGAGACGCCGGCGTCGCGCCGCACGGCGAAGCCGAGGCCGAAGCCGTAGCCGGCGCCCGGCAGGTAGTAGGGGCCCGGCACCACCGCCGTGCCGAGATGGTCGCTCGTCATGTAGGCGACGGTCTTCGGCCCGAGCAGGCGCTTGCCGTCGAGCGTGCCGCCGTTGAGCAACATCTGCAGGAAGCGCGCATAGTCGCTCGCGGTCGACACCATGCCGCCGCCGCCCGATTCCCATTTCTTGGCGACGCGCGGATCGTTGAAGACGGCGCCGACGCCGAAGGTGCGGTCATCGGCGAAGGGCTCGGCGACGCGGCCCTGCCGGCCCTCGTCGGTGACGTAGAAGCTGGTGTCGCTCATGCCGAGCGGGTCGAGGATGCGCTCCTTCTCGAAGGCGTAGAGCGACTTGCCCGAGATGACCTCGACGAGGCGGCCGAGCACGTCGGTCGAGTGGCTGTAGTCCCAGGTGGTGCCCGGCTGGTAGGCGAGCGGCAGCTTGGCGATGCGCTCGACGAAATCGGCGTTGGTGAAGTCGCCATCGGTGAGCTTGGCCTCGGCATAAAGCTTCTTGACCGCGCCTTCGCCGAAGAAGCCGTAGGTCAGGCCGGAGCTGTGGCGCATCAGGTCCTGGATCGAGATCGCGCGCTTGGCCGGCACCAGCTCGAGCGTCGCCGGTCCGCCGGCGGGATCGGGCTTCTCGACGCCGACCTGCGGCTTGGCGAGCGACGGGAGATATTGCCCGACCGGCTCGTCGAGGGTGATGCGCCCCTCCTCGAACAGCATCATCGCCGCCACCGTGGTGATCGGCTTGCTCATGGAATAGATGCGGAAGATCGCGTCCTTGCTCATCGGCGCCTTGCCCTGCGGGTCGAGCGCGCCGAGGCTCTCGAAATAGGCGACCTTGCCGTGGCGCGCGATGAGCAGCACCGCGCCCGGGATGTCGCGCTTGTCGATATTGCCCTTGAGCATCTCGGTGATGCGCGCCAGGCGATCGGGCGCGAAGCCGAGCTCGTCGGCCTTGCCCATCGGCAAGCCCTGCGCCTGCGCCAAGGACAGGAGCGCGAGCCACGCGGCCGCGGTGAACAAGACGATGCGACGGGATATCTTCATGGTGCCGGTTCCTCCCATTTGGGCTCGCGCTGAGCAACCCGCGCGATTGCCGGCACTCTAGCCGCTCGGCGCGCACTCGCCCAGCGGTTGCCGGCGCGAGGGGGTGGGGCTATAGGAGCGGCGGAGCATCTTGGGGGAAGGTCATGGTCGTGACGCCGATGTCGGTGCCCGTCGTCACCTTCTACGCCGGGCTCAACGCGCTCATCGCGTTCGTGCTGGTGGTGCTGGTCGTGCGCCAGCGCGGCAAGACGAAAACCGGTCTCGGGACCGGCGGTCACCTCGCGCTCGAGCAGGCGATCCGCGTGCACGGCAATTTTATCGAGTACGTGCCGCTGATCCTGATACTGCTGCTGCTGCTCGAGCTGGGCGGTCTAGCGCCGTTGTGGCTACACCTGATGGGCATCGCGCTTACCCTCGGCCGGATCCTCCACGCCTGGGGCCTCTCGACCAGTCCCGGCGAGTCCTTCGGCCGCGCTGCCGGCACCACCCTCACCTGGCTCACGCTGCTGGCAGCGCTCACCCTCTGCATCGTCCGCGGCGCCATGGCGCTGGCGGCGAGCGCGATCGGCTGAGGCTGGGCTTCAGCCCAGCGCGATGTCGCCGTCGATCTCGTGGGTGAGGTTGATGGCGGGGATGCTCAGCACGACTTTGGCCTTGAGCTTGGCATTGTCCTTGATCTTGCCCGCGGCCAGGGCGTCGCGCACGGCGTTCTCGATCTCGCGCTGCGAGGTGACGCCGACGACCTTGAGGAACTTGCGCAAATCCATGTTGAAGCGGTCTTCGTCCATGCTGCTCTCCGCGGGTTTGAGGAGATGGTGGCGGGCCGTCGCCCGTCGATCTATTCTCCTTTATATGAGCTATCGCCGGGAGGAGGAAATGCAGCTGACGCCGGCCCAGATCGCCGAATTCGAGGAACAGGGCTACCTGTTCCTGCCGCGCCTGTTCTCAGCCAAGGAGATGGACATCCTCAACGCCGAGGTGCCCCGCCTCTTCGCGCAGCAGCGCCCGGAGGTGTGGCGCGAGAAGGGCACCGACGCGCCGCGCACGGCGTTCTACGTGCAAACCTGGAGCGAAATCTTCGCCACGCTCGCGCGCCATCCGCGGCTGGTCGAGCCGGGGACGCAGCTCCTCGGCTCCGACAAGCTCTACATGCATCAGTTCAAGATCAACGCCAAGGCGGCGTTCGACGGCGCGGTGTGGCAATGGCACCAGGATTACGCCACCTGGTACGAGGATGACGACATGCCTCAGCCGCGCGCCATGAACATCGCCCTCTTCCTCGCCGAGGCCAACGAGTTCAATGGCCCGCTGATGTTCATCCCCAAGAGCCACCGCCTGGGCCGGCTCGAGGCCGGGCACGACGTGACCACCACCAGCTATCCGCTGTGGACCATCGACCACGCGACGATCACGCGCCTCGTGGAAGAGGGCGGCATCGTCGCGCCGAAGGGACCGTCGGGCTCGGCGCTGCTGTTCCACGGCAACCTCGTGCACGCCTCGGGCTCGAACCTGACGCCGTGGTCGCGCTGGATCGTCTACCTGTCGCTCAACCGCTGCGACAACGCCATCCGCCGCTTCAAGCGCCCGACCTGGATCGCCAACCAGGATTTCACGCCCATCGACATGCTGCCCGACGACTGCCTGGTCCAGCAGGCGCGGCGCAAGCAGGCGGTGGCGTAGCGGTTAACGACCAACAGCCCCCTCACCCCAACCCTCTCCCGCAAGGGGAGAGGGGGTGTACCGAGCGCGGCCCATCTTCCCCTCTCCCCTTGCGGGAGAGGGAGGGGCCCGCGAAGCGGGAAGGTGAGGGGTACAGGAGACGCATATGAATCTTTCGACCAAGCTGCGCGCACGCGCCGAGGCGGGCCATCCCGTGCGCGTCGGGCTCATCGGCGCGGGCAAGTTCGGCTCGATGTTCCTGGCGCAGGCGCCGCGCACGCCGGGCCTGCACATCGCCGCCATCGCCGACCTCGCGCCGGCGCGCGCTCGGGACGCGCTCGCGCGCGTCGGCTGGCCGGCCGAGCAATCTGCGGCGCGCTCGGTCGAGGACGCCGTGAAGCGCGGCGGCACCTGCATCACCGACGACGCCGCGGCGATGATCGCGTCGCCGGGCATCGAGGTGGTGATCGACGCCACCGGGCATCCGCCATCGGGCATCCGCCATGCGCTGCTGTGCTGCGCGCATGGCAAGCACGTCGTCATGGTCAATGTCGAGGCCGACGTCCTCGCCGGGCCGCTACTGGCGCGCCGCGCCGCCGCGGCGGGAATCGTCTATTCGATGGCCTATGGCGATCAGCCCGCGCTCATCGCCGAGCTGGTGGATTGGGCGCGCGCCGCGGGATTCGAGGTGGCCGCCGCCGGCAAGGGCACCAAATACCTGCCGCAGTACCACGCCTCGACGCCCGACACGGTGTGGGGCCATTACGGGCTCACGCCGGAGCAGGCGAAGCTCGGCGGCATGAACGCGCAGATGTTCAACTCCTTCCTCGACGGCACGAAGTCGGCGATCGAGATGGCGGCGGTGGCGAACGCCACCGGCCTGGCGCCGGCGCCCGACGGCCTGGGATTCCCCGCCTGCGGTGTTGACGACCTACCGCGACTGCTGAAGCCCGCGAGCGAAGGCGGCGTGCTCGCGCATCGAGGCCAAGTCGAGGTGATCTCCTCGCTCGAGCGCGACGGGCGGCCGGTGTTCCGTGATCTGCGCTGGGGCGTCTACGTCACCTTCGCGGCGCCGGACGACTACGTACGCCGCTGCTTCGGCGAATACGGCCTCGTCACCGACCCGAGCGGGCGCTACGCGGCGATGTACAAGCCTTATCACCTCATCGGCCTCGAGCTCGGCATCTCCGTCGCCAGCGTCGCGCTGCGCGGCGAGGCGACCGGCGCGGCCACCGGCTTCCGCGGCGACGCCGTCGCCACCGCCAAGCGCGACCTCAAGGCCGGCGAAATACTCGACGGCGAGGGCGGCTTCACCATCTGGGGCCGCCTCATGCCGGCGGTGGATTCGCTGGCGCGCGGCTGCCTGCCGATCGGGCTCGCCCATGGCGTCAAGCTCACCCGCGCCGTCAAGGCCGGAGAGGCGCTGCGTTGGGCCGATGTCGCCGCCGACGAGAGCGAGCAGGCGGTGCAGGTGCGGCGCGAGATGGAGGCGATGTTCCGCCGCGACTGGGGCCATGCGCGGCGCGCGCCCGGCGCCGCGGCGGAATGAGCGGCAAGGTGCTGCACGTCGCCGGCGGACGTTGAGCCGCAGCGGCGTTTTTTGCACCGGGGCGCGCTTTTGCGGTATGAACGGCGCCCGTCCATGCCGCGTCCCACCCTTCCCGCAGCCCCTGCCGTTCCGTCACCGAGCGCCGCCGACGGCCCCTTGGCGCAATATCGCGCGCGGCTCCAGGCGGGCGAGATCATGCCGGCCCCGGCGCAGCGCCTCGCCGTCGACAAGCTGCAGAGCCTGTGGCGCGCCTTGCAGCACTACAAGCCCGGCAACGGCGAGGGCGGCTGGCGCGCGCGGCTGGGACTGGCGCCGGCGAGCGACCCGCCGCCGCTCGGGCTCTACATCTTCGGCGGCGTCGGGCGCGGCAAGAGCATGCTCATGGACATGTTCTTCGCGACGGCGCCGATCGAGCGCAAGCGCCGCGTGCATTTCTACGCCTTCATGCTGGAAGTGCACGAGCGCATCCACGCGCGCCGCGGCAAGAAAGGCGATCCGATCGGGCCGGTGGCGCAGGCCATCGCCAAGCAGGCGACGCTGCTGTGCTTCGACGAGTTCCAGGTCACCGACATCGCCGATGCGATGATCCTCGGCCGCCTCTTCACCGCGCTGTTCGAGGCCGGCGTCGTCGTCGTCGCCACCTCGAACCGCGCGCCCGACGAGCTGTACAAGGACGGGCTGCAGCGCGAGCGCTTCCTGCCCTTCATCGCCCTGCTCAAGGAGAAGCTCGACATCCTCGAGCTCGATGACGGCCGCGACTACCGCCTGGTGCGCTTCGCCGGCCGCCAGGTCTATTTCACGCCCGACGACGACAGCGCCTATCGCGCGCTCGAGCGCGCCTTCGCCGACCTCACCGACAACGCCTCGGCGTCGAGCAAGACTTTGATGGTGCAGGGTCGCTTCGTCATTGTGCCGCGCGCCGCCAAGAACGTCGCCTGGTTCGACTTCGCCGCTCTCTGCGGCCAGCCGCACGGCCCCGCCGACTATCTGGCGCTGTGCGAGACCTTCCACAGCTTCATCGTCGAAGGCATCCCCAGGCTCGGGCCGGAGCGGCGCGACGAGGCCAGGCGCTTCAACATCTTCATCGACGCGCTCTACGAGGCGCATGGCAATCTCGTCTGCTCCGCCGCCGCGCCGCCGCAGGAGCTTTACACCGACGGCGACGGCGCCTTCGAGTTCCGGCGCACGGTCTCGCGCCTGACGGAGATGCAGAGCGACGGCTACCTGACGCGCGGGCGGGGGTGAACGAAGCCGCCGATTCAGAAAATGCGGCGATCGTCGCCATAGTGCGGTAAGATGCCGGTTGGTCGGGGGCTGGTGTGACGCTCCCCGGCGCATGGCCTCCGCGGAACATTGAATGGCGCCGCAGGGAATACCCATGAGCGACATCGACACGATCACCGCGCCCGATCCGCCGGCAGTCATCGCCGAAGCACCCGCCTATCGCATTCCGCTGCCGAGCCCGTCTGTTTTCGACGGGCTCGGTCCCGAGGTGCGATTGGCGCTCGAGGACGAGCTCGAATGGTTCAGCCTGCCGGGCGGCCGGGTTCTCTACGAGGCCGGCGATCCGGCCGACGGCCTCTATCTGGTGCTGTCGGGTTGTCTCGGCGTCGTCCGGGGGCCCGCCGGACATGCCGAGCTCTTTGCCGAGGTCGTCGCCGGCGAGACCGTCGGCGACTTGGCCTTGCTCGCGCAACGGCCGCAGCCGGCCACGGTCATCGCGCTGCGCGACACCTCGCTCGTCCGTCTCAACAAAGGTGCGTTCGAAGCTCTGGCGCGGCGGCACCCGAGCATCTTGCTGCCGCTGGCTTTGCGTGTCGTCGGGCGGCTGGAGCGGGCCTTGGCATCCCGACCGATCACCCTGACCGTGCCAAAGACGGTAGCCCTGATCCCGCTCGATGCCGAAATTCCCGCCGAAGCGCTCGCCGATGCGCTGGCCGACGCGCTCATGGCGGGCGGGATGCGGGTCAAGGTCCTCGACGCGTCCGCCCACGAGCAGATCGAGGACATGTTCTATGCGATCGAGATCGCGCACGATCTCGTCATCTACCGCGCCGACGCGCGCGGCTCGCCCTGGACGCAGATGTGCATCCGCCGCTCGGACCGCGTTCTGCTCATCGCGGGGTCAAAGGCGTCGCCCGTCGAGTGCTTGCGCCGGCTGGTGGCGGCGATCACCGAGGTGCCGTGGCGGCGCGCCGAGCTGGTGTTGCTGCAGGGCTCGGGCGCGCGCCTGCCGATGGCCGCCGAACCCTGGCTCGGCCGTCTGCCCGTGCCGTTCCACTGTCATATCAGGCCCGACAGCAAGGAAGATGTCGCGCGCCTCGGGCGCTATTTGACCGGACGAGCGGTCGGTCTCGTCCTGTCCGGCGGCGGCGCGCGCGGCTACGGCCATATCGGCGTGATCAAGGCGCTGCGCGAATCAGGCATTCCCATCGACCTGGTCGGCGGCACGAGCATCGGCTCGATCATGGCCGCGGCGGCGGCGCTGGAATGGGACGAGAAGGAGTTCCACGAGCGCATGCATGCGGCCTTCGTCGCCTCCAATCCGCTCGACGACTACGCCTTTCCGCTGGTCGCGCTGACCCGCGGGCGCAAGGTGACGCAGCGGCTGCGCGAGCACTTCGGCGAGGCGCGTGTCGAGGATTTGTGGCGGCCCTATTTTTCCGTGGCGACGAACCTGACGACCGGCGGGATGGCGATCCAGCGCAGCGGCCTGCTGTGGCGCGCGCTCCGGGCGAGCATCGCCATTCCGGGATTGCTGCCGCCGCTCGTCGAAGGCGGCGAAGTGCTGGTCGACGGCGCGGTCATGAACAATCTGCCCTCGGACATCATGAGCGCGATGCGCCGCGGGCCGGTCATCGGCGTCGATGTCACGCGCTACCAGACCCTGACCGCCAAAGAGGGAAACGGGCAGTGGTCGCTGCGCGGGCTCGTCGCCGGGCCCGACTATGACGGCCCCGGGATCGTCAGCCTCCTGCTGCGCGCCGGCACCATGGGTGGCGACGCCCAGACGATGATGAGCCGGGCCCATGCCGACGTGCTGCTCGAGCCGCCGCTGCAGCACGTCAACATTCGCGACTGGCACGCCTTCGACCGCACCATCGAGGCCGGCTATCGCTACACGATGGAGCGCATGGGCGAGCTCGAAAGAGTATCGCGTGGCAGCCACTGACAAATCGCAGGGCCTGCCCGTGCGGGGATGAATGCAGGCGCCGGCGATGATCGGGGACCGAGTCGTGTTCGCGGCAAAGGCGCGATCGGCGCGGTGTTCGGCAACTGCCGCGACTCTCGTCGATTTGCTTAGTTGGCCCGCTGAGCCTGCTGCTGCTTGGCCACCAGCGCGTCATCGATTTCCTTGGCGCGCCGCGCGGCTGGCCGATTGGCGAGACGTTGCCAATACCGCTCAAAGCCGGGGCGCTTCTCCATCGAGCCGAACTGCAAGCCCCAGCCGATCTGCGACCCGAGATAAACATCGGCGGCGGAAAAGCCGTCGCCCAGCAGATAGTCGCCTTGCGACACCGCGCTCTCGAGCGCATTCATGACATCGGCAAAGCAGCCGTAACCGACCATGCCCTCGCGTCCCGCCGGCACGACCAGGCCCATCGCCTTGTTGCTCACCGCCGCCTCGACCGGACCGGCGGCGAAGAACATCCAGCGATAATAGGGACCGCGCAGGCGATGGCTTGGCGGCGGCGCGAGGCCGGCCTGTGGGAATGCATCGGCGAGATAGGCGCAGATGGCGGCTGCCTCGGTCACGACGGTGTTGCCGTGTCGGATGGCCGGCACTTTTCCCATCGGATTGATCGACAGATAGTCCGGCGCCTTCATCGTCGTGCCGAAATCGAGCAGCTCGCTGCGATAGGGATGCCCGATCTCCTCGAGCATCCAACGCACGATCCGGCCGCGCGACATCGGATTGGTATAGAAGACGAGCTCGTCGGTCATTGGCCGATCCCCTCTCTTGGTCGAACGTTAACGCGAAATCTTGGCCGCATGGAAGGATTTTTCCAAGCAACGAAGCAGAGGTCCGCTCGTGGCAGATACGCTAGAACAGTTCCACCCAAACAGCTTCCTGACGAGGTCGATACGGCCGACAATGGTTGCCGATGCGAGGCAGGTTGCCCGTCCCGTGAGGCCGCTTGCTCCGTCCTGCAAATCGGAGTAAGACGCCCGCCGTCTCAGCCGGACATCAGCCAATAAGAGGTCGCGGATGGCACGGAACAAGATCGCGCTGGTCGGCGCCGGGCAGATCGGCGGCACGCTCGCCTTGCTCGTCGGCTTGAAGGAGCTGGGCGACGTCGTGCTGTTCGATGTCGTCGACGGCGTGCCGCAAGGCAAGGCGCTCGATATCGCCGAGGCCTCGCCGGTCGAGGGCTTCGACGCCAAGTTCGCCGGCGGCAACGACTACTCGGTCATCGCCGGGGCCGATGTGGTGATCGTCACCGCGGGTTTCCCGCGCAAGCCCGGCATGAGCCGCGACGACCTCATCGGCAAGAACGCCGAAGTCGTCGCTACCGTCGGGCAGAACATTCGGAAGCATTGCCCCAACGCCTTCGTCATCACCATCACCAACCCCTTGGACGTGATGGTGTGGGTGATGCGCGAATCCTCGGGCCTGCCGCATCAGCGCGTCATCGGCATGGCCGGCGTGCTCGACAGCGCGCGCTTCCGCTATTTCCTCGCTGAGGACATGGGCGTCTCGGTCGAGGACGTCACCGCCTTCGTGCTGGGCGGCCACGGCGACGACATGGTGCCGCTCATCCGCTATTCGACGGTAGCGGGCATCCCGCTGCCCGATCTCGTCAAGATGGGCTGGACCACCCAGGAGCGCATCGACAAGATCGTGCAGCGCACGCGCGGCGGCGGCGGCGAGATCGTCAACCTCCTGAAGACCGGCTCGGCCTTCTACGCGCCGGCGGCGTCGGCGATCGCCATGGCCGAGTCCTACCTGCGCGACAAGAAGCGCGTGCTGCCCTGCGCCGCCTGGCTCACCGGCCAATACGGGGTCAAGGACCTCTATGTCGGCGTGCCCGCGGTGATCGGCGCCAAGGGCGTCGAGCGCATCGTCGAGATCGCCCTCAACGGCGATGAGAAGGCCATGTTCGAGAAATCCGTGGCCGCGGTGCGCGGCCTTGTCGAGGCCACCCGGAAGCTCCAGGCGGGCGCCAAGGGCTGAGTGCGGCTGCACCCCTCACCCCAACCCTCTCCCGCAAGGGGAGAGGGGCGAAGAGTGCCGTTTCCCTCTCCCCTTGCGGGAGAGGGAGGGACCCGCGCAGCGGGAGGGTGAGGGGGTGTAAATGAGGCAGAAGAGACAAGGAATTCGCGTAAACCAGACTTGAGCCATTGCCGGGCTATGCATCCGGGCCGCCAAATCCCATCTTAAGGGCGCCGGGACAGGCGGGTGGGGCTCCGGCCCGCATCCGCGCCCGGCACATTGCGGTCGGAAAAAGCCATGTCGCGACAGGACCAGAACACTTTCCTCTACGGCTCCAACGCCACCTTCATCGCCGAGCTCTATTCGCGCTACCTCGAGGACCCCGCCTCGGTCGACGAGAGCTGGCGCAGCTTCTTCGCCGAGCTGGCCGAGCAGGCGCCGGACGTGCTGAAGGAGCTGGACGGCCCCGGCTGGGGCCGCGAGCGCAGCCATGTCATCGCCAACGGCCATGCCGAGGCCGCTTCGGGCAACGGCCATGCCGCGGCGGCGATGCCGGAGGCGCCGGTGGCCGCGCCCGAGACGCGCCAAGCGACGCTCGACGCGCTGCGCGCGTTCCAGATCATCCGCGCCTATCGCGTACGCGGCCATCTCCTCGCCGATCTCGACCCGCTCGGCCTCATCCGCATGACCGAGCATCCCGACCTCGATCCCAAGACCTACGGCTTCACTGCGGCCGATTACGACCGGCCGATCTTCGTCAACGGCGTGCTCGGCTTCCAGTCGGCGACGCTGCGCCAGATCCTCGACGCCCTCAAGGCGACCTATTGCGGCCATGTCGGCGTCGAGTACATGCACATGCAGGAGCTCGAGCAGCGCCAATGGATCCAGGCGCGCATCGAGGTGCCGCGCAACCAGACCGAATTCACCCGCGAGGGCAAGCGCGCCATCCTGCAGCGCCTGACCGAGGCCGAGATGCTCGAGCGCTTCCTCGACCGCCGCTACACCGGCACCAAGCGCTTCGGCCTCGAAGGCGGCGAGTCGCTCATCCCCGCGCTCGAGCAGGTGATCAAGCGCGGCGGGCAGCTCGGCATGCAGGAGCTGATCCTGGGCATGCCGCATCGCGGCCGGCTCAGCGTGCTCACCAACATGATGGGCAAGCCCTTCGCCGCCCTGTTCTCGGAATTCCAGGGCAATCCCGCCAACCCCGCCGATGTCCAGGGCTCGGGCGACGTCAAATATCATTTGGGCACCTCGACCGACCGCGATTTCGACGGCAAGGTCGTGCATCTCTCGCTGACCGCCAACCCTTCGCATCTCGAAGCGGTCAATCCCGTTGTGCTCGGCAAGGTGCGCGCCAAGCAGCGCCAGCGCCAGGACACCAGCCGCGACGAGGTGGTGGGGCTGCTCATGCATGGCGACGCCGCCTTCGCCGGCCAGGGGCTGGTGGCGGAATCGCTGGAGCTGTCGGAGCTCAAGGGCTACCGCAGCGGCGGCACCATCCATTTCGTCGTCAACAACCAGATCGGCTTCACGACGAGCCCGTCCTTTGCGCGCTCGAGCCCGTACCCGTCCGACGTCGCCAAGATCATCCAGGCGCCGATCTTCCATGTGAATGGCGACGACCCGGAAGCGGTGGTGCATGTGGCGCGCATCGCCACCGAGTTCCGCCAGCGCTTCAAGAAGGACGTGGTGGTCGACATCTTCTGCTATCGCCGCCATGGCCATAACGAGACCGACGAGCCGGCCTTCACCCAGCCGATCATGTACCGCGCCATCGCCGACCATCCGACGACGCGGCAGATCTACGCCAAGCGGCTGATCGAAGAGGGCGTCGTCACCGAGGCCGAGGCCGAGGCGATGGTGAACGCGTTCATGGCCTATCTCGACACGCAGTTCGAGGCGGCCAAGAACTATCGCCCCAACAAGGCCGACTGGCTCGACGGCGCGTGGAGCGGGCTCAAGGTCGCCTCGGGCGATCTGCGCCGCGGCGAGACCGCGGTGGCGATGGAAGTGCTGGGCGAGGTCGGCACGGCGCTCACCACCGTGCCCGAGGGCTTCAACCTCAACCGCAAGATCGCGCGCCAGCTCGAGGCCAAGCGCAAGGCGATCGAGGCCGGCGAGGGGATCGACTGGGCGACCGGCGAGGCGCTCGCCTTCGGCACGCTGTGCGCCGAAGGCACCTTCGTGCGCCTGTCGGGGCAGGATTCCGGCCGCGGCACCTTCTCGCAGCGCCACGCCGTGCTGGTCGATCAGCAGACCGAAGACCGCTACATCCCCTTGAACCATGTGCGCGCGGGCCAGGCGGCGTTCGAGGTGCTCGACAGCCCGCTCTCCGAGCAGGCCGTGCTCGGCTTCGAATACGGCTACAGCCTCGCCGACCCGCATGCGCTGGTGCTGTGGGAGGCGCAGTTCGGCGACTTCGTCAACGGTGCGCAGGTCATCATCGACCAGTTCATCAGCTCGGGCGAGGCCAAGTGGCTGCGCATGTCCGGCCTCGTCCTGCTGCTGCCGCACGGCTATGAAGGGCAGGGGCCGGAGCATTCCTCGGCGCGGCTCGAGCGCTTCCTCCAGCTCTCCGGCGAGGACAATCTCCAGGTCTGCAACCTCACCACCGCGGCCAATTATTTCCACGCGCTGCGCCGGCAGGTGCGGCGCGATTTCCGCAAGCCGCTGGTCGTCATGACGCCGAAATCGCTGCTGCGCAGTGCCGAGGCGGCGTCGAAGCTTGCCGAGATGGGGCCGGGCACCTATTTCCGCCGCACCATCGACGAGACCGATCAGCTCGTCCCCGACGACAAGGTGAACCGCGTAGTGCTGTGCTCCGGCAAGGTCTATTACGATCTGCGGGCGGCGCGGCGCGAGCGCAAGATCAGGGACGTGGCCATCGTCCGCCTCGAGCAGCTGCATCCCTTCCCGGCGAAAGCCCTGGCCGATTCCATCGGCAAATATCGCTTCGCCGATGTCGTCTGGTGCCAGGAGGAGCCGCAGAACATGGGCGCCTGGAGCTTCGTCGAGCGGCGCATCGAGCAGGTGCTGGTCGGCCTCGACGGCAAGGCCAAGCGGCCGCGCTATGTCGGCCGGCCCGAGGCGGCGGCGACGGCGACCGGACTGTTGAAGCGGCACAATGCCGAGCAGGCCAAGCTGGTCGACGAAGCCCTCTCGATCACCTGAACCACCGAAGCGGGGACAATCCATGGCGACCGACATCAAGGTGCCCACGCTGGGCGAATCTGTGACCGAGGCGACGGTGGCGCGGTGGCTGAAGAAGATCGGCGACGCGGTCGCGATGGACGATCCGCTGGTCGAGCTCGAGACCGACAAGGTGACGCTCGAAGTCAACGCGCCAGCGGCCGGCACGCTGTCGGAGATTGCCGTGGCCGAGGGCAGCAACGTCGCCGTCGGCGCGGTGCTTGGCCGCATCGGCGACGGCGCCGCGAAGGCGGCGGCGCCGGGCCGGGCGCAACCCGCGGCCGCGGTGGCGCAGAGCGAGACCAGGGCGCCCGCGGCGGCCGCCGCAGCTTCGGCCTCGGCCTCGGCCGGCGGCAACATCGCCGTGCTCGAGCGCTCGGGCCCGGCGGTGCGCAAGCTGGTCGAGGAGAACAAGCTCGACCCCGCGAAGATACCTGCCACCGGCAAGGATGGCCGGCTGACCAAGGGCGACGTGCTGGCCCAGATCGAGCGCGGCGGCGTCGCCGCTCCCGCCACTGCAGGTGCCAAGCCGGCGCCCGCGCCGCCGCCGGCCGCGCCGCGTCCGCCGCGCGAGCCGGGGGCGCGCGAGGAGCGCGTGCGCATGACGCGGCTGCGCCGCCGCATCGCCGAGCGCCTCAAAGAGGCGCAGAACAACGCCGCCATGCTCACCACCTTCAACGAGGTGGACATGACCGAGGTGATGGCGCTGCGTGAGCGCTACCGCGACAGCTTCGAGAAGAAATACGGCGTGCGCCTCGGCTACATGTCGCTCTTCGTCAAGGCGTGCATCGTCGGCTTGAAGGAGATCCCCGCGGTCAACGCCGAGATCGACGGCGAGGATATCATCTACAAGAACCACTACGACGTCGGCGTCGCCGTCGGCACCGAGCAGGGGCTCGTCGTGCCGGTGGTGCGCGACGCCGACCGGCTCAATTTCGCCGAGATCGAGAAGACCATCGCCGAGCTCGGCCGCCGCGCGCGCGACGGCAAGCTCAGCCTCGAGGATCTCTCCGGCGGCACCTTCACCATCTCCAATGGCGGCATCTACGGCTCGCTGATGTCGACGCCGATCCTCAACCCGCCGCAATCCGGCATCCTCGGCATGCACAAGATCCAGAAGCGGCCGATGGTGGTAGGCGAGCGCGTCGAGGCGCGGCCGATGATGTATCTGGCGCTCTCCTACGACCACCGCATCGTCGACGGCCGCGAGGCCGTGACCTTCCTGGTGCGCGTCAAGGAATGCATCGAGAATCCCGAGCGCATGCTGTTCGACGTGTGATGTAAGCTTCTCCAAGCCCGCCCCCCAAGGATCGAGGAAACCGCGTCATGGCCGATACTTACGACGTCATCGTCATCGGCGGCGGGCCGGGCGGCTATGTCGCGGCGATCCGCGCGGCGCAGCTCGGCCTCAAGACCGCCTGCGTCGAGAAGCGCGGCAGCCTCGGCGGCACCTGCCTCAACATCGGCTGCATTCCCTCCAAGGCGCTGCTGCAATCCTCGGAGAAATACGAGGAGGCGCGGCACGCGCTCGCCGTCCACGGCGTCAAGATCGCCGGCGTCGAGCTCGACCTGCCGACGCTGATGGCGCGCAAGGACAAGGTGGTCGGCGAGAACACGCGCGGCGTCGAATTCCTCTTCCGCAAATACAAGGTCGACTACGTCAAGGGCGCGGCGCACTTCACCGCGCCCGGCAAGCTCGCCGTGACGCCCATCAATGGCGGCCAGGCGCAGGAACTCGCGGCGAAATCGATCATCATCGCCACCGGCTCCGACATCGTGCCGCTGCCGGACGTCGAGATCGACGAGAAGACGGTCGTGTCCTCGACCGGCGCGCTGGCGCTGCCGGCCGTGCCGAAGAGCCTCGTCGTGGTCGGGGGCGGCTATATCGGCCTCGAGATGGGCTCGGTGTGGCGCCGTCTCGGCAGCGCGGTCACCGTGGTCGAATTCCTCGACCGCATCACGCCGGGCATGGACGGCGAGCTGTCGCGCAATCTGCAGCGCGTGCTGACGAAGCAGGGCTTCGCCTTTCGCCTGGGCACCAAGGTGGTGGCGGCGAAGCGCGGCGCGGACGGCGTCGCGCTCACCCTGGAGCCGGCGCAAGGCGGCGCGCGCGAGGAGATCAAGACCGATGTCGTCCTCGTGGCGATCGGCCGGCGGCCCTACACCGACGGGCTCGGCCTCGAGGCGGTGGGCGTGGTCGTCGACAACAAGGGGCGAATCAAGGTCGACCGTGACTTCGCCACCAACGTCAAGGGCGTCTACGCCATCGGCGACGTCATCGCCGGGCCGATGCTGGCGCACAAGGCGTCGGAGGAGGGCATCGCCCTGGCGGAGATGCTGGCGGGCCAGAAGACCCATGTGAACTACGAAGCGATCCCGGCGGTGATCTATACCTGGCCCGAAGTCGCCTCGGTGGGGCGCGGCGAGGAGGAGCTCAAAGCCGCGGGGATCGCCTACAAAGTCGGCAAGTTCCCGTTCTCCGCCAATCCGCGCGCGCGCGCCAACGCCGACACCGAAGGCTTCGTCAAGATCCTCGCCGATGCCCGCACCGACCGTGTGCTCGGCGTGCATATCATCGGCCCCGACGCCGGGACGATGATCGCCGAGGCCGCGCTCGCCATGGAATACGGCGCCAGCGCCGAGGATATCGCCCGCACCAGCCATGCCCATCCGACGCTGAACGAGGCGGTCAAGGAGGCCGCGCTCGCGGTCGAAGGCCATCCGATCCACATCTGAACGATGAGCACGGCGAGCGAGGCGTCGCCGCTGCTGCGCTCGCCGGGCGCCCTCGTCGCCGTGCTCTGCATCACCTCCGTACTGGGCATGCTCGGCTTCTCCAGCTTCCCGGCGCTGCTGCCGGAATTCCAGCGCGATTGGGGCTTGAGCAACACCGAAGCCGGCTGGATCAGCGGCATCTTCTATGCCGGCTATGTCGTCGCCGTGCCGCTGCTGGTCGGCTCGACCGATCGTGTCGATCCGCGCCGCATCTATCTCCTGTCCTTCCTCATCAGCGCCGCCGCCGCACTCGGATACGCGCTGCTCGCCGACGGATTCTGGTCGGCGCTGTCCTTCCGCGCTCTCGCCGGCGTCGGCCTCGCCGGCGGCTACATGCCCGGGCTCAAGCTGCTGACCGACCGCGTCGGCGGGCCGAGGCAGAGCCGCTACGTCGCCTTCTACACCGCCGGCTTCAGCCTCGGCACCGCCTTCTCCTTCGCCTTCACCGGCGAGGTCGCGGCGTGGCTGGGTTGGCGCGGCGCCTTCGCCGGCGCCGCGCTCGGCCCGATGATAGCCTTCGTGCTGGTGGTGGTGCTGCTGCGGCCGGCGACGGCGGCGGAGATGGGCGAAGCCGAGGCGCGACACACGCTTGACTTCCGCCCCGTGTTCCGCAACCGCGCGGCAATGGCCTTCATCCTCGGCTACACCGGCCACACCTGGGAGCTGTTCGCGCTGCGCTCATGGCTCGTGGCATTTCTCGTCCAGGCGGCGGCACTCGCCGGCGAGAGCGCCGACATCGCGCAGGCGAGCTGGCTCAGCATGGTGATCGTGCTGGTCAGCACCGCCGCCAGCATCTACGGCGCCGAGCTCGCCACGCGTTCCGATCGGCGCCGCGTTATCGGCCGCATCATGATGCTGTCGGTCGTGACGGCGGCGCTCACCGGCTTGAGCGCGGGCTGGCCGATCTACCTCGTCGCCGCGCTGTGCCTCGTCTATCACATGGTCATCATGGGTGATTCGGCGGCGCTGACCGGCGGCGCCGTCGCCACCTCCGCGCCCGGTCAGCGCGGCGCCACGCTCGCGGTGCATTCGATCCTGGGATTCACCGGCGCGTTCCTCGGGCCGCTCGCCGTCGGCGCCGTGCTCGATCTCGCCGGCGGCGAGACCAGCCGGCTCGCCTGGGGCCTCGCCTTTCTCACCATGGGCGCGGGATCGGCGGCGGCCCTCGTCGCCATCCGCCGGCTCTAGCCTTCTTTCGCCCGCGGATGCGCCTTGTCGTAGACGGCGACGAGCTGCGTGGCGTCGACCGCGGTGTAGCGCTGCGTCGTCGACAGGCTGGCATGGCCCAGCAGCTCCTGGATCGCGCGCAGATCGCCGCCCCCGGCCAGCAGATGCGTGGCGAAGCTGTGGCGCAGCGCGTGCGGCGTGGCGCTCTCGGGCAAGCCGATATAGCCGCGCAACTCTTGCAGCCGCCCCTGCACGATGCGCGGATGGAGCGGACCGCCGCGCGCACCGACGAACAGCGTATCCTGCGGCGCGAGGCGATACGGGCACACCGCGACGTAAGCGGCGATCGCCTCGGCCACGGCGGGGAGAACCGGGACGTGGCGTTGCTTGTTGCCCTTGCCGGTGACGACGAGCGTCCCCGGCTCCAGCGGCGCCTCGGCCCGCGTCAGCCCCAGCGCCTCGGAGAGCCGCAAGCCGCAGCCGTAAAGCAAGGTCAGCAGCGCGATGTCGCGCCGGCCGACCCACGCCTCGCGCGCCAGCGCGTCGACAGCGCTCAGCGCACTCGCGGCGTCTTCGACCGAGAGCGCCTTCGGCACGGCCTTCGGCAGCTTCGGCGTCCGCACGGCGGCCAGCGCCGCGTTGCGCACCAGGCCGCGGCGGTCGAGGAAGCGGAAGATCCCGCGCAGCACCGACAGCGCGCGCGCGGTCGAGCTGCGCGTCAGATCGTCCGCGGCGCGACGCGCGAGGTAGGCGCGGAAATCCGCTGGCGCCAGCGCTGCGAGCTCGGCGAGGCTCGGCACCGCGCCGCGATGCTCGGCAAGGAAATCAAGGAAGGCGGCGAGGTCGCGGCCGTAAGCGGCGAGCGTGTGCGGCGAGGCGCGCCGCTCCGCGGCAAGCCAGTCCTGCCATTGCGCGATGGCGGCGACAAGATCGGGTGTGGCGGCATAGCGGACGAGGGGCAGGAGCCGCGGCCCGCGCGGCCGGAGCCTTACGTCGGCAGGTCGAGCCATGCGGCGATGGTGATCCCGAGCGCGCGGGCGAGGAAGCCCAACAGCTCGGTGCCCTGGCCGCCGTGAAACTTGCCGGGCCGGCGCATGCCGATGCAGAGCAGCCCGGCCGGCGCCGCCGAGCTCACCGACAGGCGGAGCATCGCTACCGAACGCACCAGCCCCGCGCCGTCGCCGAACAGCCTCGGGTCGCCCTCGACGTCGCTTTGCAGCACCACGTCGCGATCGGCGCCGAGCACGGCGTCGACCGTGCCGGGAGCGAGGATCTGCACCCCCTGGTGCGTCAGGCGCGGGCGCTGCTGGCCCGACGACTCGACGGCGATGGTCACCACATCGGCGTCGAGCAGCACGGCGAGGTCGGTGGTGACGATCTGGATCAGCTGCTCGAAGCTGCTGGCGGCGAGCAGCGCCAGCACCGCCGAGTGGACGCGCGACTGGCTGGCGAGATTGGCGCGCGTGGCGGCGACCAGGGCGCGATGCTGCCCCTTGAGCCGCGCGATCTCCGCGCGCTGGTGCTGCACCATGAAATGCTGCATGTCGACGATGCGCTCGCCGCGCTGCACATTCGGCGGCGTCAGCACCTCCAGCAGCTCGGGATGCGCGAGGAGGAAATCGGGGTTCTGGCGCAGATAGGCGACGATGTCGGCGGCGGTGACGCTGCGCGCCGGGAGCGCGGGGCGGGCCGCGTCTCCGGGGGGCGTCTTATCCTTGGGCCGATCCAAAACGCTGGTCCTTCTACTCGGCCGCGGCCCTGGCCTGGCCCAGGATCGATTGGCCCGTCTTCGCCCAATCGGCCAGGAAGGCGGCGAGACCCTTCTCGGTCAACGGGTGGGCGAACATCTGGCGCAGCACGGCGGGCGGCATGGTGCCGACATGCGCGCCGAGCTTCGCCGCTTCCACCACATGCATGGGATGGCGGATCGAAGCGACCAGCACCTCGGTCTTGAGCGGCGGGTAATTGCGATAAATCGCGACGATGTCGCGGATCAGCGCCATGCCGTCGCTGCCGACATCGTCGAGCCGGCCGACAAAGGGCGAGATGAAGCTGGCGCCGGCCTTGGCGGCGAGCAGCGCCTGCGCCGCCGAGAAGCACAGCGTCACATTGACCATCGTGCCTTCGCTGGTGAGCGTGCGGCATGTCTTGAGCCCGTCGGGCGTCAGCGGCACCTTGACGGCGACGTTGCGCGCGAGCTTGGCGAGCTTGCGTCCCTCGGCGAGCATAGTCGGGTGATCGGTCGCGGCCACTTCGGCGCTCACCGGACCGGGAACGATCGCGCAGATCTCGCGCACCACCTCGAGGAAGTTGCGCCCGGTCTTCGCCACCAGCGACGGGTTGGTGGTGACGCCGTCGACGAGACCCGTGGCGGCGAGGTCGCGAATCTCCCCAAGATCGGCCGTGTCGATAAAGAACTTCATGCGCGATCCGTCCCCCTGCGCCTGAATCTTCCGGCGGCTGGTGCACGCGCCGCTTTCCGTCTAAGAGTGTAGCCCATGCCCGACCGCCACGCCAGTTCCGGCGCCGTGGGTGCGCCCGCGGCGTCGGCGCGAGCCGCTGTCCGATTGAGCGTGCTGTTGCCGCTGCCGCTGGCCGGCGTCTACGATTATCTGGCGCCGCGCGGATTGGCGCTGCAGCCGGGCGATTTCGTCGTCGTGCCGCTGGGCAACCGCCAGATTCTCGGCGTGGCCTGGGGCGACGCCACCGGCGACGTCCCGGCGGCAAAGCTCAAAGCCGTCATCGAGCGGCTGCCCGCGCCGCCGATGCGGGAGGAGCTGCGCCGGCTCATCGATTGGGTCGCGTCGTATACGCTGGCGCCGGCCGGTGCGGTGCTGCGCATGGCGATGAGCGTGCCCGACGCGCTCGAGCCGGCGCGCACGCTCGTCGGATACGCTCTCAGCGATCGCGGCCGCGCGGCGCTCGCCGCATCCCCCGAGTCACTGACCGCAGCGCGCCGGCGCGTCCTGGAGGCGCTAGCGGAAGGGCCGCCGGCGCCGGCCGCGGATCTGGCGCGCCGCGCCGGCTGCGGCGCCGGCGTGGTGCGCGGCCTCGCCGACCTCGGCCTGGTCGAGCCGCTCGACCTGCCGAGCCGACCGCTGCCGCCATCGCCGGACTGGCGGCGACCGGGGCCGAGCCTTTCCGCGGCGCAGCAGGCAGCGGCCGACGACCTCGTCGCCACGGTCGCGCAAGGCAGCTTCAGCGTCACCGTGCTCGACGGCGTCACCGGCTCGGGCAAGACCGAGATCTATTTCGCGGCGATCGCCGCGGCGCTCGCGCGCGGCAAGCAGGTGCTGGTGCTGCTGCCGGAGATCGCCTTGAGCGCGCAGTTCCTGGCGCGCTTCTGCGACCGCTTCGGCGCGCTGCCGGCGCAATGGCACTCCGATCTCGGCCACGCCGAGCGCCGCGCCACTTGGCGCGGCGTCGCCGAAGGCCGGGTCACGGTGGTGGCGGGCGCGCGCTCGGCGCTGTTCCTGCCCTTCGCCGATCTCGGCCTCATCGTCGTCGACGAGGAGCACGACGCCTCGTTCAAGCAGGAGGACGGCGTCATCTACCACGCACGCGACATGGCCGTGGTGCGCGCCTCGCTCGCCAAGCTGCCGATCGTGCTGGCATCGGCGACGCCATCGCTCGAGACGACGATCAATGTCGAGCAGCAGCGCTATCGCCGCATCCATCTTCCCGCGCGGCACGGCGCGGCGCAGCTGCCGGATATCCGCGTCATCGACATGCGGCGCGCGCGGCCGGAGCGGCAGCGCTTCTTGGCGCCGCCCGTCGTCGCGGCGCTCGCCGAGACGCTCGCGGCCGGCGAGCAGGCGATGCTGTTCCTGAACCGGCGCGGCTACGCGCCGCTGACGCTGTGCCGCGGCTGCGGCTTTCGCCTGCAATGCCCGAATTGCACGGCGTGGCTGGTCGAGCACCGCTTTCACGGCCGCCTGCAATGCCATCATTGCGGCCACGGCGAGCCGCTGCCGCCGCTGTGCCCCAATTGCGGCGAGGCGGCGAGTTTCGCCGCCTGCGGTCCCGGCGTCGAGCGGCTGGCGGAGGAGATGGCCGCGCGCTTTCCCGCGGCGCGGGTCGCGGTCATGGCCAGCGACACCCTCATCGGGCCGCGCGCCGCCGCCGCGCTGGTGGAGAGCGTCGAGAAGCATGAGATCGACGTGCTCATCGGCACGCAGGTGGTGGCCAAGGGGCATCATTTCCCGATGCTGACGCTGGTCGGCGTGGTCGACGCCGATCTCGGCCTGAGCGGCGGCGATCTGCGCGCCGCCGAGCGCACCTATCAGCTGCTCCATCAGGTGGCGGGCCGCGCCGGTCGCGCCGAGCGCCCCGGCATCGTCTATCTGCAGACTTACATGCCCGAGCATCCAGTGATGCGTGCGCTCGTCGCCGACGACCGCGACCGCTTCCTCGCCGCCGAGGCCGAGGCGCGCCGCGCGCATGGGTGGCCGCCTTTCGGCCGGCTGGCGGCGCTCATCATCTCCGGCACCGATGACGAGAGCGCCGACCTTGCCGCGCGCGCCTTCGCCCGCGCCCAGCCGCACATGCCCGGCATCGAGGTGCTCGGGCCGGCGCCGGCGCCGCTCGCCGTGCTGCGCGGGCGCCACCGCCGCCGCTTCCTCCTCAAGACCAAGCGCAACGTCAACATCCAGGCCGTGCTGCGCGGATGGCTCGCCAAGGTGAAGGTGCCCGGCAGCGTGCGCGTTCAGGTGGATGTGGATCCGTACGGTTTCTTGTGACTTAGGCCTCGGCTCGCTTTTTCAGCGCCGTATTCATCGCCTCGAAGCCGCGCTGCGTCGCCGTGAGCACGCCGCCGAAAAACGGCACGAGCAGGCCGGCAAAGCGCTCCAACTGGCGGAAGGAGCAGCCGTCGCCGCGGCTCTCCAATTCGAAGGCGTGCTCGCCATCGAAGATGCCGGGCAGCAGCAGCTGGCCCAGCCACCGGAGTTCCTTCTCGGGCCGGGCCACGACGACCGTCGGCCTGAAGGTCATGGCCGACTTGCCCGGCGGCTTGATCTCTACGCGGAGCCGCGCACCAGGCTCGGGTGCGCCCTCGATCCGGGTGATGAAGGGGTTCCACTCGGGGAAGCGGGGAAAGTCGGTGAGCACACCCCAGACGAGTGCGGCCGGGGCGGCAATCTCGACGCGGGTGTCGATGAGGCGCATGGCTCTCTCCGCGCGATGGTCGCCAGTAGATTTCCCCAGCCTGAGCCGATTGCGCCGCCGTAGCAATGGGGCGCTCTCCGGCGCTCGGCGCCACCAACGGCGCCGGCAGGGTGGGCGGAGCGCCATGTTGCACGGGCGGGGAGCGTGTGTTAGATACTCCGCGCTTTTCCGGGCGCGCTCGCGCGCGGCGGGTTTGTGTTGGCAAATCTGCGGAAGGGCACGTCATTTCCGGCACCCCACGGCGACCCTAATCTCTCGTCCAGGGAAAACGAGGACCGATCCCACGTGGCATCCGAAGCGAAAGGCGTAACCGGGCTTGCTGAGCGCTATGGCACGGCGCTGTTCGATCTCGCCGACGAGCGCAAGGAGCTCGACGCCGTGGCCGGCGACCTCCAGGCGCTGCGCGCCATGCTGCGCGACAGCGCGGAGTTCCGCCGCTTGATCCGCAGCCCGGTGCTGTCGCGCGCGGAGCAGGGCAAGGCCATCGAAGCCATCGCCGCGCAGGCGAAGCTCTCGCCGCTGACGCGGAACTTCCTCGGGCTGCTCGCGCGCAACCGGCGCCTCTTCGTCCTGCCGGAGATCACCGCCAGCTTCCTGCACCGCCTGGCCGATCGCCGCGGCGAAGTGACCGCGGCGGTGATCGCGGCACAGGATCTGTCGCCGGCGCAGCGCGCCGCCGTCGACGAGCAATTGCGCAGGGCGGTCGGCCGCAAGGTCGCGGTCGAGCTCCGGATCGATGCCAGCCTGCTGGGCGGCCTCATCGTCAAGGTTGGCTCGCGCATGATCGACGCGTCGCTCAAGAGCAAGCTGCACCGCCTGCAGCTCGCTATGAAGGGGGTTCAGTGATGGAAATCCGGGCGGCGGAAATCTCCGCAATCCTGAAGCAGCAGATCGCCAATTTCGGCACCGAGGCGGACGTCGCCGAAGTCGGCCAAGTGCTCTCCGTCGGCGACGGCATCGCCCGCATCTACGGCCTCGACAAGGTGCAGGCCGGCGAGCTGGTCGAGTTCCCCAACGGCGTCAAGGGGATGGCGCTCAATCTCGAGACCGACAATGTCGGCGTCGTGATCTTCGGCGACGACAGCGGCATCCGCGAGGGCGACACGGTGAAGCGCACCGGCGCCATCGTCGACGTGCCGGTCGGCCGCGGCCTCCTCGGCCGCGTCGTCGATGCGCTCGGCAACCCGATCGACGGCAAGGGGCCGCTCAAGGACGTGAAGCGCACCCGCGTCGAGGTCAAGGCGCCTGGCATCATCCCGCGCCGCTCGGTGCACGAGCCGGTGCAGACGGGCTTGAAGGCGATCGACGCGCTGGTGCCGATCGGCCGCGGCCAGCGCGAGCTTATCATCGGCGACCGCCAGACCGGCAAAACCGCCGTCGCCATCGACGCCTTCCTCAACCAGAAATCGATCAACGCCTCGGGCAACGAGAAGCTCAAGCTCTATTGCGTCTACGTCGCCGTCGGCCAGAAGCGCTCGACCGTGGCGCAGATCGTCAAGACGCTGCAGGATTACGGCGCGCTCGACTACTCGATCGTCGTCGCCGCGACCGCGTCGGAGCCGGCGCCGCTGCAGTTCCTGGCGCCCTATGCCGGCTGCGCCATGGGCGAATTCTTCCGCGACAACGGCATGCATGCGGTCATCGTCTATGACGACCTGTCGAAGCAGGCGGTGGCCTATCGCCAGATGTCGCTGCTGCTGCGCCGCCCGCCGGGCCGCGAGGCCTATCCGGGCGACGTCTTCTATCTGCATTCGCGCCTCCTGGAGCGCGCGGCGAAGATGAACGAGCAGCACGGCTCGGGATCACTGACCGCGCTGCCGATCATCGAGACCCAGGCGGGCGATATCTCGGCCTACATTCCGACCAATGTCATCTCCATCACCGACGGGCAGATCTTCCTCGAGACCGACTTGTTCTATCGCGGCATCCGCCCGGCCATCAATGTCGGTGCCTCCGTGAGCCGCGTCGGCTCGGCGGCGCAGATCAAGGCGATGAAGCAGGTCGCCGGCAAGATCAAGCTCGAGCTGGCGCAATACCGCGAGATGGCGTCGTTCGCGCAATTCGCCTCGGATCTCGATCCAGCGACGCAGCGCCTGCTGGCGCGCGGCGCGCGCCTGACCGAGCTCTTGAAGCAGCCGCAATTCTCGCCCATGCCGGTCGAGGAGCAGGTGGTATCGATCTTCGCGGGGACGCGAGGGTACCTCGACAAGGTCGACGTCGCGCAGGTGACGCGCTTCGAGGCGGCGATGCTCGGCGAGCTGCGCTCGAGCAAGCCCGAGATCCTCGAGGCGATCCGCACCAAGCGCGAGCTCACACCTGACATCGAAAAGGAGCTCGCCGCCTTCCTCGACCGTTTCAGCAAGACCTTCGTCTGAGGAAGGCTCGGCGGCACGGCCATGGCCACCCTCAAGGAATTGCGGAACCGAATCCGCAGCGTCCGCTCGACGCAGAAGATCACCTCGGCGATGAAGATGGTGGCGGCGTCGCGGCTCAAGCGGGCGCAGGATCAGGCCGAGGCGGCGCGGCCCTACGGCAGCCGCATGGAGCGCATGCTGTCCTCGCTGGCGGCCAACCTCAAGGGGCAGGCGACGGCGCCGCGCCTCCTCGCCGGCACCGGCAGCGACGTGGCGCATCTCCTCGTCGTCGCCACCTCGGACCGCGGCTTGGCCGGCGGCTTCAACGCCTCGATCCTGCGCGAGACGCGGCGCACCATCCGCGAGCTGCAGAGCGCCGGGAAGACGGTCAAGCTCTTCACCATCGGCCGCAAGGGGCGCGACAGCCTGCGCCGCGACTACCGCCGGCTCATCATCGAGAACCGGACCGATGTCGGCCGCCCGAAGCTCACCTTCGACTCGGCGCGTGAGATCGCCGACCGGGTGCTGGCGCTGTTCGACGCCGGCGAATTCGATATCTGCGCCATCGTCTTCAACCGCTTCCGCTCGGCGATGACCCAGGTCGTCACCAAGCAGCAGCTCATCCCCTTCGCGCCGGCGGCGGCAAAAGAGGCGAACGCGGCCACCGCGAGCGGCGCCATCTACGAGTTCGAGCCGGAGGAGGCGGAGATCCTCGGCGACCTGCTGCCGCGCAATCTCGCCGTGCAGATCTTCACCGCGCTGCTCGAGAACGCGGCGAGCGAGCAGGGCGCGCGCATGACGGCGATGGACAACGCCACGCGCAACGCCGGCGACATGATCGACCGGCTCACCATCACCTACAACCGGTCGCGCCAGGCGGCGATCACCAAAGAGCTCATCGAGATCATCTCCGGCGCCGAGGCCCTATAACGGCGCGCAGCGAGGCAGGGGGACGAGAAGACCATGGCAAGGAACAATATTGGCACCATCTCTCAGGTCATCGGCGCCGTCGTCGACGTGAAATTCGAGGGCGACCTGCCGGCCATCCTGAACGCGCTGCATGCGCAGAACCAGGGCAAGACGCTGGTGCTCGAGGTCGCGCAGCACTTGGGCGAGAACACCGTGCGCACCATCGCCATGGACACGACGGACGGTCTCGTGCGCGGCGCCGAGGCGGTGGACACCGGCGCCCCCATCACCGTGCCGGTGGGCCCGGAGACCTTGGGCCGCATCCTCAACGTCGTCGGCGAGCCGGTCGACGAGCGTGGCCCGGTCAAGACGAAGACGCGCGCGCCGATCCACCGGCCGGCGCCGGCATTCGTCGACCAATCGACCGAGGCCGAGATCCTCGTCACCGGCATCAAGGTGGTCGATCTGCTGGCGCCCTATGCGCGCGGCGGCAAGGTCGGCCTATTCGGCGGCGCCGGCGTCGGCAAGACCGTCATCATCATGGAGCTCATCAACAACATCGCCAAGAAGCATGGCGGCTACTCGGTCTTCGCCGGCGTCGGCGAGCGCACCCGCGAGGGCAACGACCTCTATCACGAGATGATGGAATCCAAGGTCATCATCCCCGACGGCCCCGGCTCCAAGGCAGCGCTGGTGTTCGGGCAGATGAACGAGCCGCCCGGCGCGCGCGCCCGCGTCGGCCTCACCGGCCTGACGCTGGCCGAGTATTTCCGCGACGAGGAAGGGCAGGACGTGCTGTTCTTCGTCGACAACATCTTCCGCTTCACCCAGGCCGGCTCGGAAGTGTCGGCGCTGTTGGGCCGCATCCCGTCGGCCGTGGGATATCAGCCGACGCTCGCCACCGACATGGGCCAGCTGCAGGAGCGCATCACCACGACCAAGAAGGGCTCGATCACCTCGGTGCAGGCCATCTACGTGCCCGCAGACGATCTGACCGACCCGGCGCCGGCGACCTCCTTCGCGCATCTCGACGCCACCACCGTGCTGTCGCGCCAGATTGCCGAGCTCGGGATTTATCCTGCCGTCGATCCGCTCGATTCGACCTCGCGCATGCTCGACCCGCGCATCGTCGGCGAGGAGCACTACCAGGTAGCGCGCGACGTGCAGCGCGTGCTGCAGACCTACAAGTCGCTGCAGGACATCATCGCCATCCTCGGCATGGACGAGCTCTCCGAGGAGGACCGGCTCACCGTGTCGCGCGCGCGCAAGATCCAGCGCTTCCTGTCGCAGCCCTTCCATGTCGCCGAAGTGTTCACCGGCTCGCCCGGCGTGTTCGTCAACCTCGAGGACACGATCCGAAGCTTCAAGGGCATCGTCGCCGGCGAGTATGACGAGCTGCCGGAGAGCGCCTTCTACATGGTCGGCACCATCGAGGAGGCGGTCGCCAAGGCGCGCAAGATGGCGGCGGAGGTGGCCTAGAAGCGATGGCCGACAAGGTGCAATTCGAGCTGGTCTCGCCGGAGAAGCTGCTGCTGTCGGAGGCGGTGGCGATGGTCGTCGTGCCCGGCAGCGAGGGCAATTTCGGCGTGCTGCCCGGCCACTCCTTGCTGATCTCGACGGTGCGGCCCGGAATCATCGACGTCTACAGCGACGAGCAGACGCAGATCACCGAGCGCATCTTCGTCTCCGGCGGCTTCGCCGAAGTGACGCCGGAGCGCTGCACCGTGCTGGCCGACGAGGCCCTGCCGCTTTCTTCCATCGACCGTGCCGACATCGAGCAGCAGGCAAAATCGCTCGCGGCCACGGTGGCGAGCCTCGGGGACCAGCTGGCGCGGCAGCAAGGCGCCGAGCGCGAGCGCGTCGCCGGCGAGCTGCGCGCGGCCGAGCGCCGCCTCGCCGTCGCCGCGGCCAAGCTTGCCGCGCTCGAGAGCATCGCCTAGGCGGCGGCGATTGGATACTGTGTCGCGCCCTGGCGTAGAGTTGGCGGTGCTGGCAGTCTGCTGCGAACTCGTCTCCGCCTGACCATACCGCCCGAGGAAGCCGGCTTCTACTTCACTTCGTGGCGCCCGCAGAGACGGCCGATACCCTCAGGATCGCGCTCTTCCACGGCTGAGCTGATCGCCTCCGTCGCCCCTGGCTCGGGCGCCTGGCGCTCGCAATAGGACGGGGCTCGCTACGCTCTACAGCGGCTCACACCGGCGGCAGCGGATCCAAGGTCGGCAACGGCGCCGCTCCATCCCCGGTGCGATGCAGCTTGGCGACCGGGCGGGTGAAGGTGAGCCGGCCGCGCTTGAAGCCGCAAAGCGGCTGCGCCAACTCGGCGACTGCAGTCTTTGCATCGCGGCAGTCGAAGACGACGAGGTCGGCTGGCCGGCCCATAGCGATGCCGTAATCCTGTCGCCGCATAAGCCGCGCCGAGCGCGCCGTCAGCATGGCGAAGCACTCGGCGAGGTCGTCAGCGCGGCTGACGTGGCAGACATTGGCGTAGAGATTCGCCATGCGGATCAACGACGCATCGCCATAAGGGGTAAACGGGTTGAGCACGTTATTGGTCGAGAGCGAGCAGTTGACGCCGGCGGCCAGGAGCTTATGCGCCGCCGTCACGCCGCGCAGCACGCTGTGGTCCTGCTGTCGGCCGCACAGATAGAGATCCGTCGAGGGCAGCACCGTCACCGCGACACCAGTCTGCGCGAGTCGCCGTGCGATCGCCGCCGCGCGCTCGGCCGGTGCCGTCGAAAGCCGCGTCACATGGCCGACCGCGACGCGCCCGCCATAGCCGAAGCGCTCGGTCGCGTCGCAGACGTACTCGATGTCCATCCCGTCGGGGGTATCGCCGATGTCGAGATGCATGTCGATATCGACGTCATGCTCGCGCGCCAGCGCGAAGATGCGGTCGATCTGCCCGTGCGAATCGCTGTCGAAATAGGGCACCGCGCCCAGCACCCGCGCGCCGCTGCGGAGCGCCGCGGCCAGCAGCTCTTCCGTGCCAGGATTGGCAATCAGTCCTTCCTGCGGGAAGGCGCAGATCTCGACCTCGACCGCCCAGGCGTAATCCTTGGCCAGCTGGCGGACGGCGTCGAAGCCGCGGAACCGGATGCCGGGATCGATCTCGACATGGGTGCGTATCAGCATCGTGCCGTTGGCGATGCACTTCTCGAGCGTCTGCCGCGCCCGCGCGTAGATGTCTTCCTCGGTAAAGGCGCGCTTCGCCGCCGCCGTCTGCGCCAACGCCTCTTGTACGGTGCCTTCGGACACCGTGCAGCGATCGATGATGCGGGTCTTGTCGAGATGGATGTGGGTCTCGACCAGCCCCGAGGAGACCAACCGTCCGCCGACATCAAGGACCGGGCCCGCGGCTGCGAGATTCTGAACGATGGCGACGATCCGTCCGGCATCGACGCCGATATCGACGAGGCGATCCTCGTGGCCGACGGTGCGGGCGTTTCTCAGGACAAGATCCATCCCTGCTCCTCCCGTCAGCGTTCTAGCTGGTGCCTGCCGAGATAGGCCTGGTGCAGCGCGGCGTCGGTGGTCAGTGCCGCTGCCGGGCCGCCGCCGACCACGCGACCGCTCTCCAGGATATAGCCGCGATCCGCGAGCGCCAGTGCCATCCCCGCCATCTGGTCGACGAGCATCAGCGTGACGCCTTCCTCGCGTAGTTCGGCGAGCGTGTTGAACAGGCGCGCGATCATCGCCGGCGCCAAGCCGAGCGAAGGCTCGTCGAGCAGGAGCACGCGCGGCGCCGCAATGAGGCCGCGCGCGAGTGCCAGCATCTGCTGCTCACCGCCAGAGAGCAGGCCGGCGCGCTGATTGCGTCTCTCTCGCAGCATGGGAAAGCGTGCGAACAGGCGCTCGATCTCCCGGTCGAGATCGACGCCCGGTCTGCCGTAAGCGCCGAGACGGAGATTGTCGACGACGCCGAGCTCAGGAAAGACTTGGCGCCCTTCCGGCACGAGGACGAGACCGAGGCGCGCTGCGCGATGCGCCGGCACGGCCGTCATCTCCCGGCCGTCGAGCCGGACAGCGCCCGCTGTCGGCCTCAGCAGGCCGATCGCCGCCCGCATCAGCGTCGACTTGCCGGCGCCGTTGGCGCCGAGAACCGCGACCAGCTCCCCCGGCGCCACGGTGACGTCGATCGATCTGAGGATTTCGACCGCACCGTAGCCGGCATCGAGCTTGTCGATGGCGAGCGCGGGAACCGGAGTGGGCCTCAGCGGCTTGCGCCTCGGCTGTGGACGGGAGTTCTGCTCGCCGAGATACGCTCTTATCACGGCAGGGTCGCGCTGGACCTCGACCGGCTTGCCCGCCGCGATGCGCCGGCCGGCGTCCAACACGACCACCTGGTCGGAGAGCTCCATGACCAGGTCCATGTCATGCTCGACCAGAACCACTGCGATCCCGGTCGCGGCGATCCGGCGGACCAGCACGCCGAAACGGCGCTTGTCTGCCTCGCCAAGGCCGGCCGCGGGCTCGTCCAGCAGCAGCGCCTTGGGCTTCAGCGCGAGCGCCCGCGCGATCTCGACGAGACGCTTGTCGACATGGGGTAGATCGCCGGCGCGGCGCTCAGGTGCGCCGGCGAAACCGACAAAGGCGAGCAACGCGTCGGCGTGCCGGCGCTGCTCGGCCTCGATGCGGCCGGCGGCGATCGGGAACATGCCGCCGAGGCGACAGCCGCGCAGGCCGACAAGGACGTTGTCGCGCACCGAGAGCGCGTCGAAGAGCTGGCTGGTCTGGAACGTACGCGCGATGCCGGCGCGCGCGACCACGTGCGAGGGAGACCCGCCCAGCGCCCGGCCGCCAAGCCACACCTGGCCGCGCTCCGGCCTGTAAAAGCCGCTGAGCAGATTGAGCACGGTGCTCTTGCCGGCGCCGTTGGGGCCGATGATGCTGGTGATCTCGCCGGACTTCGCGACGAACGACAGGTCGCTCACCGCGCGAACCCCGCCGAAGGCGATGGCGAGATCCCGCGCGTCGAGGTCGACGCGATCGACTGTGTGACCGAGCGGCGCAGCATCCGCGCGGGCGGTGGCCGCGGACGCGACGGGATGACGTCGCCGCAGGCGCGCGAGCGCGCCCACGATCCCGTCGGGCGCGAGTCGGAGGACGACCAGCAGGATGCCGCCGAACACCAGCAGCTGATATTCGGCAAAGCGCGCGCCGAGCTGCGGAAGCAGCACCACCACCATGGCACCGACGAGCGGCCCCGCCGTGGTGCCGGCGCCGCCGATGATGACCACCAGCAGGAACAGGATCGACTGGAAGAAGGTGAAGGCGCTCGGGCTGACGAAGGCGGTCAACGGCGCGAAGACGCCGCCGGCAAGGCCAGCCGCGGCCGCCGAGAGCGCGAAGGCGGTGACGCGCATGGCGATGAGATCGAGCCCGAGCGACTGGCTCGCCGTCTCCGAGGCACGCACCGCCCGCATGGCGCGACCCCAGCCGCCCGCGCGCAGCCGGTCGAAGAGAAAGAGCAGCAGCGCCGCCGACGCGATGGCGAGGAGCGCGACGTCGCGTATGCCGAAGACATGGCCGGCGAGGGCTGGCGGCGGAATGTTGTTTATACCATTGGCGCCGCCCGTCAGCGAGCGCCACTCGACGGCGCCGTTCTGGACGATGAACCCGAACGCGATCGTGACCATCGCCAGACAAGGACCCGCGACGCGCAGCGCCGGCAATGCGAGGGCCATGCCCACGATCCCGGCGAGAGCACCGGCGCCCAGGAGCGCGGGCCAGAAGCTGATGCCGAGCCGCGTCGTCAGGATGGCGGCGGCATAGGCGCCGAGCGCGAAGAATCCGACATGGCCGAGCGACACCTGGCCGGTGAGGCCCAGCAGCACGTTGAGGCCGACGCCCACCATGGTGGTGAGGGCCACCATGGCGATGAGATAGATCTGGTAGCCGTTGCCGAAGAAGCATGTCGCCGCGGCAAGTGCGAGCACGGCGAGCGGCCAGAGGAGCGGGTCGTCCTTCATACCTTCTTCGTCCCGGCCCTGCCGAGAAGGCCATTGGGCATCAGCGTCAGCGCTACGATCACCGCGGCGAAGGTCAGGACCTGGGTATAGGCCGATCCGGCGAGCGCGGTGATGATCGCCTCGAGAATGCCGTAGCTGAAGCCGGCAAGCACGACTCCCCAAGGGCTCGTGATGCCGCCGATGATGGCGACGGCAAAGGCCTTGACGCCGAAGAGCGTCCCCATGTCGGACGAGACGTTGAAGAGCGGCGCGATGAGGATGCCGGCGATGCCCGCGAACGCCGTCGACACCGCGTAGCAGCCGGCGACGGCGCGTGTGACGTCGATGCCCATTAGCCGCGCCGCGTCGGGGTTCTGCATGACGGCGAGCAGCGCCTTGCCAAGCCGCGTATGGCGGGCGACGAGGTGGAGGCCGAATGCGATGACGAGACCCGCCATCGGGATCGCCAGCTGCAGTGGCAGCACGGGCACGCCGGCGATATCGACCGGCATGTCCGCCAGTACCGAAGGATAGTTGCGCGGCTCCTTGCCGAACAGGAACAGCGTCGCGTTCTCGAGGATGATGCCGAGCGCCACCGTGGCCATGAGCCAGCCGTTCGACCCGCGCGCGGCAAAGGGGCGGACGGCGATGCGCTCGACCAGCAGCCCCCACGCGGCGCAGAGCAGAAGAGCGAGGGCGATGCTGATGACGGGAGCCCAGCCCAGCGTCACGGCAAAGCTGTAGCATAGCACGGCACCGAGCATCATCGAGCTGCCCTGCGCGAAGTTGACGGTGCCCGACACCGAATAGGTGACATAGAAGCCGAGCGCCAGCAGCCCGTACATGCTGCCGAGCGCGATACCCGAAACGAGGGCGAGCGCCATCAACACGGCGGTGGGCTACCAGACGAATGCGGACACGGCCAACTCGGGAGCGCCCGCATGCGGCGCAGCTGCCGCGGGCGAGCTCCGCTCGCGGGCGTCCTAGTTCGCCACCGGCTCGATCTGGTTGCCGACGTAATGCACCATGATGTAGTCGTTCTCGCCGAGCGCATCATGGTTCTCGGCCGAGAACGGGTGATCGTAGCTCTTGATCAGCCCGTCATAGCGCCCGAGGCTTTCGAGCGCCTGACGCATCTTGTCGCCATCGGCGCTGCCGGCCTGCGTGATCGCGAGCGCGACCAGATGCATGGCGTCATAGGCGTCGGCGACGCCGACCGGCGGAACCACGTCGGCCGGCCCCTTGATGTCGGGGTATTTCGCTTTGAGCTCCTCGATGACCTTCTTGCCGACCGCGTTCTGCGGGCCGAAGAAGCTGTAGGTCTGGATGAATTCGACCTTCTGCGCGCCAGGCCCGGCGAGCTCGGGGAAGCGGCCGCCGGAGACGCCCCAATGCGACACCACCGGCACCTGCCATCCCGTCCGCTGCAGCGATTTCATGACCTGCGCGCCGGGCGCGGCATTGCCGACCAGCACCAGCGTGTCGGCGCCCGCTGATTTGAGGCGCGTCAGCTGCGCGACCATGTCAACGTCGCTCTCCTCGAACTTCTCGATGCCGGCGACGGCGATGCCGCGCTCCTTGGCGGCGGCGGTCAGGCCCTTCTCGTTCGACTCGCCCCAAGGATTGTTGACCAGGATCAGACCGAGCTTCTTCGCCTGATAGGCCTTCATCGCATGGTTGGCGAGCGCCTTGTCGACGAGCACGTCGACGGCGGAGACGCGGAAGATGAAGTTGGGATTGGCGCCGTTGCGGGTGATGTTGGTGGCCGCTGCCCAGACGCTGAAATACGGCGCCTTGGACTGGTTCGCGATCGGCACGATCGCCAGCGACACGGGCGAATCGATGCCGCCGAAGATCGCCGCCACCTTCTCCTGGTCGATGAGCTCGCGCGCGGCGATCTGGCCCTTGGCCGGATTCGATTCATCGTCGCGCCGCACCAGCTCGAGCTTGCGGCCCAAGAGCCCGCCGCTCGCGTTGATCTCGTCGATGGCGACGCTCAAGCCGCGGGTGATGCCTTCGCCCGATTTGGCGGAGCCGCCGGAAAGCGCGGCGACCAGCCCCACCTTGATCGGCTCCTCGGCGCGGGCCGCCATAGCGGTTGCGATCAGCATGGCGATTGCCGCCACCGCGGTTCTCGGCACTCGGTTCGGGGTCATTCACTTCCTCCCTTTGGTTGACGGCATGCGTAGCGCGCCACAGGCTTGAGGCACCCAGAGGCCGAGTATAGGTCGCTCTCGGCCACGCCGGTATGACCCGAATTCCTGCTCGGTGCTTGATCAGCCTGCCCAAGAACGGCCCAGCCTCGCCCCTCGATCGGCCTCGGTCACCCGGGCGCGTCGGGGTTGCCGGACACGATGCAGGAGACGTGCCACCAGCAGGGGAGGCCCGTGTCGGCGATGACCATGCCGCTCCATACGTCGGCCGTTCCGAGATGAAGACGACTATCTCGTCGCGGCCCCACGTCGCGCTCCTGAGGTTGCACGCCACTTTGGCGTGCACTCGGGGACGAATGCCGCTGCGGTGGGCTTCGACAAGCTCGCCCAGGTGGGTGTGCTCTATCGCGGCCTGGAGGTTCTCGGCGGCGGCGGCACGCTCGCGGGCGTCGTGCTCGGCGCCATGACGGTGTTCGTCATCGAGCGGCAATTCGTGAAGGCATCGGCCTTCGCGCTGGCTGGCGTGGTGCTGACGTTTTTCGGCTTCATCCATGGCGAAGCCATCGGCATCGCGCGCTCGCCCGCTGTTGCGGTAAGCTATCTCGGCATAGCGGCGATCCTCTTCGGCTGCGCCAAATTTGCCGCCGTCGCGCCGCGACCGGCCGAGATGCCGCAGGGGCATGCCATGAGCACGGAGCCGGCATAGTAGAAATGGGAGAAGGGACAAGGATGACGAGCAAACCCTTCGATGCCGGGACTTATGTAGACGCCGCCGCGGCGGCTCTCGACCTGCCGATCGCGCCGGAGCATCGTCCGGGTGTGGTGCTCAATCTCGAGCGACTCGCGGCGATGGCGCGTCTGGTGATGGAGTTTCCGCTCGCGGACGAGATCGAGCCGGCGCCTGTGTTTCGCGCATGATCGACGCAGGCAACGGAGCGCTAGAGATCGCCGCCGCCGTGCGGGCTGGCAGGGTGAGCGCGCGCGAAGTCGTGGAAGCGGCGCTAGCCCGCATCGAGGCCGGCAATCGTCGCTTCAACACCTTCACGACCGTGACGACCGAGCGCGCGCGCAGGACCGCAGCGGCGATCGATGCGCGACGGGGCCGCGGCGAGACGCTGGGGCCGCTCGTCGGCGTGCCTTACGCGGTTAAGGACCTCTTCGACATCGCCGGCGTGACGACGCTGGCGGGATCGAAGATCGATCGCGAGAAACCGCCGGCGGCGGCGGATGCTGCGGCGGTGCGCCGGCTTGACGAGGCCGGGGCCGTTCTGGTGGGCGCCCTCAACATGGACGAGTACGCCTACGGCTTCACCACCGAGAACGCGCATTACGGGCCGACGCGCAACCCCCACGATCTCACGCGCGTCGCCGGAGGCTCTTCCGGCGGCTCCGCCGCGGCGGTTGCCGGCGGCTTGGTGCCGCTCTCGCTCGGCACCGACACCAATGGCTCGATCCGGGTGCCGTCGTCGCTGTGCGGCATCTTCGGCCTCAAGCCGACCTATGGGCGCTTGAGCCGGTCCGGCGCCAAGCCATTCGTCGACAGCCTCGACCACATCGGCCCCTTCGCGCGGTCGGTCCGCGATTTGGCCGCGTGCTATGACGCGCTCCAGGGACTGGCCGAAGGGGATGGGGCCTGCCAGGCCATGGAAGCCGAGCCGGCCTCGCCGCAGCTCGGTCGCGGCCTCGAGGGACTGCGTGCTGTCGTGGCATCGGGATATTTCGCGCCTGCCGGCACGGAGGAAGCGCAAGAGGTGGTGGCGCGAGTAGCAAAGGCGCTCGTCGCGACGCACCGCATCGAGCTCCCTGAAGTCGCCCGCGCCCGCGCCGCGGCCTTCGTCATCACGGCGGCAGAAGGCGCCAATCTGCATCTCGCGAATCTCAAGCGCCGCGCGGCCGACTTCGACCCGGCGACGCGCGACCGATTCCTTGCTGGCGCTCTCGTTCCGGCCAGCTGGGTGCTGCAGGCGCAGCGTTTCCGCCGCTGGTATCGCGAGCGCGTACTCGAAATCTTCGCCACGACCGACGTGATCCTGGCGCCGGCGACCCCCTGCGCCGCACCGCGCATCGGCCAGGAAACAATGACGCTCGCCGGTCGGGAAGTGCCGACGCGGCCGCATCTCGGCCTCTTCACCCAGCCGCTATCGTTCATCGGTCTGCCGGTCGTCGTCGTACCGGTGCAGCGGTCGGGGCGTCTGCCGATCGGTGTCCAGATCATCGCCGCACCGTGGCGCGAGTCTGTTGCGCTCCGCGCCGCCGCGGCGCTGGAGGACGCGGGCGTGGTGAGCGCTCCCGTCCCGGAATGACGCGCGGGAGTCACGCGCCCGGAAAATGACAGGCGACTGCGCGGCCCTGCCCATCGGCGATCAACGCCGGCATCATCCGCGCGCAAACCTCCGCGCCTTTGGGGCAGCGCCCGTAGAAGCGGCAGGTGCTGGGGTCGGGATCGATCGGGCTGCGCGGCTCGCCTGGCAGCGCGACCCGCTTCCGCCGCGTCTCCGCCATGTTCGGAATGGCCGAGACCAGGGCGGCCGTGTAGGGATGGGCGGGCGTGGTCAGCACCACGTCGGTCGGACCGCTCTCGACGATCCGGCCGCTGTACATCACCAGCACCCGGTCGCAGAGCAGGCGAATGACATTGAGGTCGTGGCTGACGAAGAGATAGCCGAGCCCGATCCTGCGCTGCAGATCCTGGAGAAGACGCAGGATGATCACCTGCACCGAGACATCGAGCGCGGAGGTCGGCTCGTCGAGGATGAGGAGCCGCGGCTCGACGGCAATCGCGCGCGCGATCCCCACGCGCGCCTTCTGGCCGCCGGAGAGCTGGTGCGGAAAGCGTCCGAGGAGCTCCTCGGACAGGCCGCAGAGCCGGGCGGCGCGGGTCACCTCCGTCTGGAGCGTCGCGCCTCCCAGCCGCTTCAGCCGCCGTAGCGGGTCGGCGATGGCGTCGAATGCGGTGAAGCGAGGATTGAGCGCATCGGTTGCATCCTGAAATACCATCTGGATCTGCGCCCGGGTGGGCAAGCGACCGAAGCGCCGCGCCGCGACGATGCTGATATCACTGCCGGCAAAGCGGATCTGGCCGTCGCTGGGGTCGAGGAGGCGCGCCACCAGACGCACGAGCGTGGACTTGCCGCAGCCGGATTCGCCGACGAGCCCCACCGTCTCGCCCTCGGCGATGGTGAAGCTGACGTCGTCGACGGCGTGGACTTGCGGCCGCGCCCGGTTCGGGCGCAGCCAGCGACCCTCCGTCTGGACGGAGAAGCGCTTCGAGAGATTGTCGACTTCGAGGAGCGCGCTCACAGCGGATGCCGGCAGGCGACGAGGTGATCGACGCCCACCATGCTGCGCGGCAGTGCCTCATTGCAATCCATCTGGCGCTGGTCGCAACGCGGGCTGTAGCGACAGGCCGGGATGTTATCGCCGCGCAAGTCCGGCAGACTGCCGGGAATGGCATAAAGCTCGTCGAGCCGCGCCTGTGGCCGCGGCGTGGCGGCAATGAGGCCGCGCGTATAGGGGTGGCGCGGCCGGGCGAGTAGCTCCTCCGTCCGCGCCACCTCGACCATGTGTCCCGCGTGCATGACGGCGATGCGGTCGGCGTACTCCGCGGCGACGCCGAGGTCGTGCGTGATGAGGATCGTCGCCATGCCCCGCGCCCGCGCCAACTCGGCCATGAGGTCCATGATCACGGCCTGAGTCGTGACATCGAGGCCGGTGGTCGGCTCGTCGGCGATCAGCAGGGCCGGCGAGCAGGCCAGCGCCATGGCAATCATGACGCGCTGGCACATGCCGCCGGAAAGCTCGAAGGGATAAGCCCGAGCGCGCCGCGCCGGATCGGGGATCTTGACCGTCGCCAGCAGCTCGATCACGCGCGCCGCGACATCGGACTGACGGACATTGGCATGCCGCAGCAGGACGTCGGCGATCTGCTTGCCGATGCGCCGGATCGGGTTGAGCGCCGTGCGCGGATTCTGAAAGATCATCGCGAATTCCCGCCCCCGCATGTCGCGGAGCGCGCGCGCGTTCTCGGTAAGAAGATCGAGGCCGCCGAATACCACGCGCCCCGATGTGATCCGCGCCGCCGGGTCCAGGATGCCCATGACGGCAAAGGCGGTGACGGATTTTCCGGAGCCACTCTCGCCGACCACGGCCAGCGTCTCGCCGCGATGGAGGTCGAAGCTGACGCGCTCCAGCGCGCGCACCGTGCCCGAGCGGGTGCGGAACTCGACCGAGAGCTCCCGCACAGACAGCAGCAACGGCCCCGCGCTCATGTCCGCCGCCGCGGATCGACGATGTCGCGCAGCCCGTCGCCGAGAAGATTGAAGCAGAAGACGGCAAGCATCAGTACGAGCCCGGGAAAGAAGGCAACCCACCATTCGCCGGAAATGATGAAGCTCGCGCCCTCGGCGACCATGATGCCCCATTCCGGCGTCGGCGGGCGCACCCCCAGCCCGATGAACGATAGGCCGGCGGCGTTGAGGATGGCGTAGCCCAAGGTGAGCGACACCTGCACCATCATGATCGGCAGGATGTTCGGCAGTATCTGCGCGAGCAGGATGCGCGCCTCGCCGTTGCCGGAGAGGCGTGCCGCCTCGACGAAGCCCGACTCCCGGCGGATACTCGCCTCGGCGCGCGCGATCCGGGCATAGAGCGGCAGATTGATAACCGCCGTGGCATAGACGATGTTGGTGACGGTGTTGCCCAGCGCCGCGACGATGCCCATGGCCAAGACGAAGAGCGGGAAGGCCATGATCGTGTCGACGATGCGGCTGACGATGCGATCGCACCAGCCGCCGAAATAGCCGGCGGCAATCCCCATCAGCGTGCCCACCGCGAAAGCCAGCACAACCGAGGCGAGGGCGATGCCCATGTCGAGCCGCGCCGCTACAATTATGCGACTGAAGATGTCGCGCCCCAGATCATCCGTCCCGAACCAATGCCGAGCGCTCGGCGGGTGAAGCGCTTGCGCCGTGTCGCTGGCGAGTGGGTCGTGCGGCGCCAGGGAAGGGCCAAGCGCGGCGGCGAAGACGAAGAGTAGGAAAAGGCTGAACGCGAGCCCGGTCACGGAGTTGTCGCCAAGGACGTAGCGAGCATGGCGGAGCAGCGCGATCATGCGGCCATGCCCACCCGCGGGTCGAGCATCCCATAGAGGATATCGATGCCAAGGTTGAGCGTGATATAAAGCAGCGCCATCGTCAGGACGAAGCCTTGCACCGGCGCGTAATCCGAAGCGATCAGCGCCTCGATAGCGTAGGAGCCGATCCCCGGCCAGGCGAAGACCTTCTCGACGAGCACATTGGCGCCCAGGAGGAACGAGAAGACCATGCCGAGCGTGGTGATCACCGGCAGCACCGCATTGCGCAGCGCGTAGACGCCGACGATCTTTCCCTGCGTCAACCCGCTCGCCCGCGCCGTGCGGATGAAGTCGCTCGAGAGCGCGGCGAGCATCGCCGCGCGGGTCATCCGCGCCAACGGCGCCAGCGAGAAGATGCCCAGTGTCAGCGCCGGCAGGATCAGCTGCGCGAGCGATGCGCGAAAGGTGGCGAGGTCGCCGGCAAGCAGGCTGTCGATCAGATAGAAGCCCGTGCGCGCTGGCGGCGGCGAGTTGTAGATGTCGAGCCGTCCGAGCGGCGCCGGGGCGACGCCGAGCAGGTAGTAGAAGACATAGACGAGCAACAGGCCCGTGAAGAAGGTCGGCAGCGACACACCGGCCGTCGCGATCACGCGGCAGAGATGGTCAATCCACGAGCCCGGCCTCGTCGCGGCGAAGATGCCAAGGGGAATGGCGATCGACACGGCAAAGGCGAGGCCAAGCAAGGTGAGCTCGGCAGATGCAGGAAGCCGCGTCAGGATCTCGCTCACCACCGGCTGGCCGGTGGTGAGCGACGTGCCGAGATCGCCGCGGGCCAGACCGCCGATATAGTCGATGAACTGCGCCGGGAGGCTGCGATCGAGCCCGAGGCGGTGGCGAATCTCCTCGATCGCCTGCGCCGTCGCCGCGGGCCCCGCGAAATACGCGGCCGGATCTCCCGGGAGAGCGCGAGTCAGCAGGAAGGTGACTACGACCACCCCGACCAGGCTCGGCAGAGCGGTCGCGAGACGACGGAAGATCAGCCAGCCCATGGCTGCGCTGCGCCCATGCGCTCAAGCCTTTTCCAGCTGCCGGTAATCGAGCTGGCGGTGGAACCAGTAGCGATATCCGCCAATGCTCTTCTGCATGGCAACGTTGAGCTGCGGCTGGAACAGCGGCACGCGCGGAACCTCTTCGAATGCGATCTTGACGAAGCCCTCGACTTCATGCTCGTAAGCCTTGGGATCGACCTCGAAGCGGGCGGCGTCGATGAGCTTGTCCATCGCCGGGTTCTGGTACGACATGGTGTTGAAGATCGAATTCTGGCCGTGATAGGTCCAGAAGAAGAAATAGTCGGGAAAATTGAGCCAGCCGCCGAACGCGTTGGTGATGAAAGGCAGCGTCTTCTTGGAGAACTCCGTGCGCCAATTGGCGCCGGGGATCTTGTTGACGGTCACTTTCACGCCGATCTGCGCAAGGCTCTCCTGGACGAGAAGGCAGAGCGGCTCGTTGGTCACGGCGAAGCCGAGATCGAAGGACAGCGTCGTCTCGAATCCCTCGGGATAGCCCGCCTCCGTCAGCAATTGCTTCGCCTTGGCGAGATCGGTGACGTAAGGCGAGGGCTGCGGCCATTGCGCGCTGGTGACGTCGGCCGGACCGCCAAAGAGCGGCCGCGCGCGGCCATAGAGCGCGACATCCATGATCTTCTGGTAGGGGATTGCGTAGGCGACCGCCTGCCGCACCTTCACATTGTCGAAGGGCGCCATCTTCACATTCATGCCGATGTACTGGATGGCGTTATCGATCGGCGTGCCGATGATGGAAAGCCTCTTGTCGCCGGCGAGTTCGGCGACATCCTTGGGCGGCAGATCAACCGAGATGTCGGCGTCGCCGCGCTCGATCAGGGCGCGGCGGTTCCCGGCCGAGGGCACCATGCGCCAGATAACGCGCTGGATTTTGGGCAAGGACCCCGATTTCCAATCCTCGTTGCGGAGGTAGACCAGCTCCTGCCCGGGTGTCCATTTCTCGATCCGATAGGCGCCGCTGGGTGCGGCGTTGTTCTTCAGCCACTCCATCGCCCAGGGATCGGCGGCGCTGGCGTTCTTCTTCGCAAGATCGGAGTTGATGACTACCGCCACCGGAACCGCGAGGTCCGGCATGGTGAGCTTGTCCCGCCGCAGGAAGTCGACGCGCAACGTCCGCTCGTCGACGACGACGAACTGCTCCGGTTTCTCGAGCGATCCCGCCTTCATCTGGAATGTCGGGAAGCCGCCCACCGTGACGGCGCGATCGAAGGACCATTTCACATCTTTGGCGGTGACCGGCGTGCCGTCGTGGAACTTCGTGTCCTTGCGCAGCTTGAAGGTGACGGACATGTCGCGGAGGTCCCATTCCTCCGCCAGCTCAGGCTCGAGCTTGCTGTAGTCGTAGTGATCGACGCCGTTGACGTCCTTCTTGACCCCGAAGGTCATCAGGCGGTCATAGACGTTCCACGACGCTTCGTAGCCAGGCCGGTTGGTGCCAACGCCGTGAATGTCGAGGTTGTTGGGACCGCTCTCCGACAGGCTCAGCAGAGTGTCCTTGCGCGCCTGTGCCGCTGCCGGGAACAGCCCACCGGTCGCCGCACTGGCAGCGGAACCGGCCGTCAGCGCTGCCGTGCCCTTTAGAAAGTCACGTCGCTGCATGGGGTCCTCCGAACTACGTTCGTCGCGCTGCCCTTACCAAGTCGTGCAACCGCCGTGCCACGGCCAAGTGCCCGGGGCGCGGTGCTGCACGCGCGGGGGTGCCACAAATTTCATCATAGTTGCGCACAACCGGCGCGATTCATGGGCAGTTTGACCGGACGGGCATAACGGCGGACCCGATTAGGCATTGGCCCACTTGCTGCAGCAGCGTGGAGCAACGCACATTGCGCAAGGGCACGTATGGCCATCGATATGCTGATATCGACCCTAAGACAACAATACATCGCGAGTGAGCTGACGCCGCTGCAGCTGCTCGATGTCATCGAAGCGCGGCTGGCGGCCGCGGGGGATGACGCGGTCTGGATCAGCCGCATCCCGTCCGCTGGGTTGCGCGACACGGCATCCGCGCTCGAGCGGCGCGCTGCTCGCGAGGGCGTTGCGAGCATGCCGCTCTACGGCATCCCCTTTGCCGTAAAGGACAATATCGACGCCGCCGGCTTGCCGACGACCGCAGCCTGCCCGGCTTTCGCTTATACACCCGAGCGCTCGGCGGCGGCGGTCGAACGCCTCCTGGCCGCCGGTGCGCTGCTCATCGGCAAGACCAACCTCGACCAGTTCGCCACCGGGCTCGTTGGCACGCGTTCGCCCTATGGCGTGCCGCGCAATCCCTTTAATGCGGACTACATTCCCGGCGGCTCGAGCTCCGGGTCGGCCGTCGCCGTCGCGACCGGGCTCGTTTCCTTCGCGCTGGGCACTGATACGGCCGGGTCCGGCCGCGTGCCCGCCGCGTTCAACAACATCGTCGGCCTCAAGCCGACGCGCGGTCTCGTCAGTGCGGCGGGCGTGGTTCCCGCATGTCAATCGCTCGACTGCGTGTCGATCTTCGCGCTAACCGTCGAGGATTCGGTCTCCGTGCTCGACGTAATGCACGGCTTCGACGCCGGCGATCCGCTGTCGCGCCCGCCGCCGGCTGGCTTTGCCGCCGCGCTTGCTCCGCCGCCGCCGCGATTCTCTTTCGGAGTGCCGGGCCCGGAGCACCTGCGCTTCGGCAACGCGGCGGGCGCGCACCTTTTCGCGGAAGCGGTGGCTCGCCTCGAGCGGCTTGGCGGCAGCGCGGTCGAGATCGACTATGCACCCTTCGCAGCCGCCTCCGAGTTGCTCTACGGCAGCCCCTTGTTGGCAGAGCGTGCCGCCGCGATCGGCCCGTTTTTTGCCGACCATGCCGATGCGTTGCATCCGGTGACACGTGAGATCATTACCGGCGGCACGCGGTTTTCCGCGGTCGACATGTTCCAGGCACTGTACCGCTTGGAAGAACTGCGGACGGCGGCGCGAGCGGCATGGCAGGTCATCGATTTCCTGGTGCTGCCGACCGCCGGAACGATCTATCGCTTGACCGAGATCCAGCGCGACCCGATCGTGCTCAACGGCAATCTCGGCTACTACACGAGCTTCGTGAACCTGATGGATCTGGCGGCGATTGCCGTCCCGAACGGCTTTGATGCGGCTGGCCTGCCCGCGGGCGTGACTCTCATCGCGCCCGCCTGGCACGACATGATGATCGCCTCGGTCGCGGCGGCCTTCCAGCGCGCGACCGGACTTCCGCTGGGCGCCACCGGGATCGCGCTTCCCCCGCCCACGCCCAGCGGGCGCAGCGCGTTTCCGTATATCTCGCTCGCCGTACTCGGCGCGCATCTGAGCGGCGAGCCGCTCAACGCCGAGATCGTGGCGCTGGGCGCGCGCCTGCGCTCGACTGGCAGAACGCGGCCCAACTATCGCCTCTATGCATTGCCGGATGGCCGACGGCCCGGGCTGGTGCGCGATGCTCGGGGAACCGGCCACGCCATCGAGGTCGAAGTCTGGGACATACCCACGGCCGCGTTGGGCGCCTTGGTCGCGACGATCGCGCCGCCGCTCGGGATCGGCACGGTCGAGCTCGATGACGGCAGCGCGGTCACCGGCTTTCTGTGCGAGCCATATGCCGTCGGCGCGGCCCGCGACATCTCCGAGTTCGGCGGCTGGCGCGCCTATCGTCGCTCCGCGGCGCGCGCTTGACCGCATCGAAGGAGCAAACCGGCATGGATGAGATCAATATTCCCGAGATCATCGCCGAAGTGACGGCGGCCTTCGAGCGCTACGAGCACGCGCTCGTGACAAACGATATCCCCGTGCTGAACGAGCTGTTCTGGAAATCGCCGCATACGGTTCGGCTGGGCGCCACGGAGAATCTCTACGGCTATCAAGCGATCGCCGGGTTCCGCGCCGCCCGGTCGCCGCTCAATCTTGCGCGGCGCCTGCGCCACACGGTGATCACGACCTATGGGCGCGATTTCGCCACCGCCAACACAGAATTCGACCGCGACGCCAGCCCGCGCATCGGGCGTCAGAGCCACACATGGCTGCGCCGACCCGAGGGTTGGCGCATCGTTGCCGCGCATGTCAGTTATCTTGACGTGCAGCGCTAAATTTGCCTGCACGACGCCTCAAGAAGCATGGCCCGAACGTCCATTGAGGGACCAAAAAGCAAAGTGACTCGCTAGCCGGTAAGCGTCCGTTATGAGGGTCGAAATCGGACCCGCGTGCGCCGAGCTCGTTCTTCGCAAAAGTGTCACGAGCGGACACCCGTCACCTGGATGAGAATCCGGTGCTTCTTCGAGCGACTCGAGGCGCGCCTCGCCGCAACGGTTTCGTCGCGGGCCGCTATGCGTCGCTGGTGTCGACCGACTTCGCCGGTCGGGCGGAGTTCAGGACGGCCGAGGGCCGCACGCATGTCAGGCGCCCTGGCACGCAAGCCTGAAGCGCACGCCCGCGCGCCAAGGCCGGCCGCCGCTCAGGCGGCGCTGGCGACCGCGCCGGGCAGGATGTCGTTGACCGCCTTGCGCGCGCGCTCGAGCCCGCCGGCCGCGCTCTCGGGACTGATGGCCAAGCCTTCGACATGGATGAAGGTGACGTCGTCGAGGCCGAGAAAACCCAGTATCTCCTCGGGGCCCGCCGCGGTGTAGCGGAAGGTTCGCCCGGCGCGGGCGAGGTGGTCGATCCAGGCTTTGAGCGCCGACGAGATCGTGAAATTGTACATCGGCGCGGCGATGACGACGACGTCCGCCGACTCGACCTGCGCGATAATGCGTCACGCCGTCGCCGGCGCGTTAGGTGCCGCCCTATTCAGACCAACTCTCCCGGCCAATCTTGGGCCGAACCGTGCTCGAATTTGGCGGGCGTCAAGGCCGCGGCGCGACATCGGTGATGTCTTGTTTGAATGTCTGTCAGGTGTGGTCTGCGCAGTGTCGCGCGCAGCCTCGATGGGTGCGAGCAAAGGGACTTGGGAGGAAGCGATGAAATCCGACCGTGAGGTCAAAAGGGGACGTCAGAGACGAGTTCGACAATTCCTTCGATGTGCCGCTGCCTCCGGCCGAGGCTTGGCCGGTCCTCTCGGACATCCGGCGCATCGCGCCCTGCATGCCCGGCACGGAGCTGACTGATGTCCTGGACGAGGCGACCTACCAGGGCAGGATGTCGGTGCGGCTCGGTCCGGTCGCGCTCGCCTTCGCCGGCGTGGTCAATCACACCGCACGCGTCAAGGCGCAGGGCGCCGACGCCAAGGGGTGCGGTGGCGCCCATGGCACCGCCTCCTTCCGGCTCGACCCGGCGGGCAGCGGTTCCCAAGGTGCTGGTGCACACCGACCTCGTGCTCTCCGGCGCCATAGCTCAATACGGCCGCAGCGCCGGCAAGATCCGGGCGACCGCCGCGAATGCCAGTCTCCGAGATAGGTCTCAAGCCGCCCGCGAGCGCCGGAGCGCTACCCCGCGGCGGCGGACAGTTTGAGGACGGGCGAGCGAAACGGACCAAGGCTCGATCATCGCTACATATCGCTATATTAGGACGCGTCTGCGCGCCTCGAGGTCGCAGGTGCGCACCCTTAGGCTATCTCGCTTTTGACGTTTCGCCGTGCGGTAATGAGTACGCGGCCCAGCAGGGGCTTCGCGCGCCATGGACATACTGGTCTATTCCGGTCTCGAGCGGCTCGGCGACGGCGTGATGAAGCTGCCGTTCGTCGGCGCGCTCCGCCGGCGCTGGCCCGAGGCGCGCATCACCTGGCTGGCCGGCAAAGGCACGACCGTCTACGCGCATGCGCTGGCGCCGCTGGTCGCTGGCGCGCTCGACGAGATCATTGAGGATGCCGGCATCGGTTCGCGCAAGTCGGAGCTGCTGCGCCGGCCGCTGCCGGATCGTCGCTTCGATCTCGTCCTCGACACGCAGCGGCGCGTGCTCACCACCCTCATCCTGCGCCGGATCCGCACCCGGACCTTCGTCTCGGGCGCCGCGCGCTTCCTGCTTTCCGACAAGCGGCCGCCCAGGGACTATACACGCCCGTCGCGTCTGATCGATCAGCTCATGGATCTCATCGCCGTAGCCGGCGGCGAGCGGATCGAGCCCCGTTTCGCGCTCAGCCTCGATGCGCCTTGGCGCGAGGCCGCCCTGCGCGCTCTGCCGCCTGGGCCGTCCTACGTCGGGCTCGCGCCCGGTGCCGGAGCCGCTCACAAGCGCTGGCCGCGCGAGCGCTTCGTCGCGCTGGCGCAGGCTCAGCTCCGCGCCGGCCGCGGGCCGGTGGTCCTGCTCGGACCGGAGGAGCGCGGCTGGCACGACGAGCTGCGCGCGGTGCTCCCCGCGGCGCTCTTTCCGTTACAGGACGAGCGCATTGCACCCGAGCTCGCGGCCTCGCCGCTCTATACGCTCGCCATCGGCCAGCGTTTGTCGCTGGCGGTCGTCAATGACAGCGGCATCGGCCATCTGCTCGCCGCCTCCGGCTGCGCGCTGGTGTCGCTCTTCGGCCCGACCGCGGCGGCAAAATTCGCGCCCGCGGCGCGCGAGCTTACCATCATTGAGGCCCAGCGCTTCGGCGCGAGCGCCATCACGGCGATTCCCGTGAACGCGGTGAGCGAGGCGGTAGAGCGCACGCTGGGGGGCCACGTACGTTGACTGCTGAAGCACCCAATAAAATGAGTTGCTTACGCACCAACCCGCGAAGCGCTCCGGACAAGCTGCTCAACTGCCTTGGTGTCGGCGTCTGTCAGTCCGTGGTCGGGCCATTGCGCTACGGCGTTTGTTCGGACTCTTCGGGCCTCGACCAGGGAGCGCTCACGCTCGCCGCGATGAGCCTGGGTCTTTCGAGAATGCAATAAATGGGTTAAGTGGCAAGAGTACCCGCTCGCGCCGGCAACCGGAGCGTCGCCATCACAATCACGCCTGCGGATCGGTACAAATCCCTTCGAGTGTTTGTATTCCGGCCGTGCCGATAACCGGCAGGGACCAAGTTCTCACTAAGACCTCCGGAACCTGCTGGCGTAAGCCGTTTTCGAGGTGCCAGTACCCCTCCCGCCCAAGCCTCAGGGTGACCCCGCATTGCCGCCATTCCCCGGTAATACCGTTGTAGAGGTACCGAACTAAGAGATGAGCATCGGCCGTCGCCATAGGCAGCGATCCTTGCAGAATGACGGCGTCGTGACCCGGCCGGCCATCCAGAACTGCACCTTGGGAGCTGGCGATCAAATCGCGCGTAAACTCCTTGATCTCCATGCGCGTGGGTGGCGATTGACGGTGAACCTCGAAGCGGACGGCCAATGGCGTTGCGCTGCTATCGACGGTGAGGGCCAAGCAACTAAAATCATGATCGCGCGTGTTACGGATGATCGTCAGCGGATGGACCATTTCCGTCCGCGCTGCGCAACCTTGATTAGGCAAGCGTCCGCCAAGGGTGTTTGGCTGATCCGCTGACATGGCCGCTCCCGGGGAGAAAACGAGAATCCACGAGGCGACGACTCTTCGGGCGACATTCCGCTGCAGCAGGTACATCCCCGTCGGACTCCATCTTTCCTGCGTGACAACCTTGTCACCTCTGCACCATAGGCGCGACAGGAACACGGCGCCACCTACGCAACGAGGTCGGCCAAGAAAAATCGGGGTACCAGCGATTGGGGTGCGCGCGGCCGGCCCCTACGGAGGTGCCCGCCTAAGTTCAACCCTCGGGTGCGCGTCTGACGCTACGCGCTATTGCTGCCTTAACGGCTAGCGATTTTTTGGAACTACAACAGCCGGCGATCGTAAAAGCGGGTGGAAACCTGGGCTGGAGTCGGCGGCAGAGTGGCAAACCTCGACCTTGCACTAATGGTGCGTGGCGTGGACGCCCTTTTGCGCCAGCGGCAGCACATTCATGAATTCAGCGAAGACCAAGAATGCCTCTTCCGAATCGCCGTTAGCGAAGCCCGAGCTCACATTCGGCTCTCGGACGGAACGTCCATCCGCCTGGGCGATCCGATCCTCGAACTACATCTCTGGAACGAGCACGTTCCGACGATGCCGAGCGCCGGTCCGAGCGCGGCTTGGGCAAATCTCATGAAACGCATGATCCGCCGCTCCCTGATCTTGACCGCGCTCTACCTGGAGCAGGAGCGAGCTCTCGCTTCCATTGTTGCCGTACATGGCGCGCCACCTTTCCGGAGCCGCCTCGGCGCACCGCAAATGATTCGCGCGGCGCAGCGCTTCGGTTTCGACCTCATCGAACCCGATGTGCGCGCGAGTTTCGGCGAACGCATTCACGAGCTTTTCGACAGCATGCTGCTATGGGGGTTGGTTCTGGCCTTCAATCCTTCCGCGCAGCGATGCGGGACAATTTTGCGCCACCGCTACCACCTGTGGATCTCGCGTCAAAAGCTGTTTTACTGCTTCGGCGGCGACGTGAATGGCCACTCGGGCGCCCAGAGCGGCTGATGTCGCCAATAGCAGCCTTTCTACCCTGCACGGTCGCGATATGTTGGGCGACCATCGTGACCTGGCTAATCCTTCGCGCCCTGCGGCAATTCCGCGCTTATCGGGAGCTGCGGCCCGACCCGTCATGTGCCGGGGAGCCTTTGCCATCGATCTCGGTGATCGTTCCGGCGCGCAACGAAGAGCGCGCGATCGGCCCCTGTGTCGCAGCACTTGCGGCCCAGAATTATCCGGCGGGCGCGCTCGATGTCATCGTTGTTGACGATAATTCCACGGACGGCACCGGCGCGATCGCCCGCGCGGCGGTGGCGGGGGATCAACGATTCCTGGTGATAACGAGCGGCAGCTTACCGGCTGGCTGGACCGGGAAATCACGCGCTTGCTGGCGCGGTGCAACGAGCGCGGACGGCGAATGGCTGTGTTTTCTCGACGCGGATACTGTACCCGCGGCGCCGTTGCTTCGCTGTGCCGTGCAAACCGCGCGCCGCGAGCGCCTGGACTTCATCTCCCTCGAGCCGCGCCAGGAGCTCAAAACGATGTGGGAGAGGCTCGTCATCCCTGCGGGGCTGTTCGCGTTGGCCTTTGCCGTCGATCACCGCCGCACTAACGATCCGTCCGATGCCGCTGCCTCGGCGAATGGGCAGTTTATTCTCGTACGCCGCGCGGCCTATGAGGCGGCCGGCGGCCATGCGGCGGTCCGCCAGAGGATCGCCGAAGACAGTGCGCTGGCGCGGGCGGTGAAGGGTGCTGGCTTTCGGGTCGCGCTCCTGGACGGCGCGGCGCTCATCCGGACCCGGATGTATCGCGATCTCGCAAGCCTGTGGGAAGGCCTGGCGAAGAATTGCGTCGAGATGTTCGGCGGCAGGCGCATCACGCTCGCCGTAAGCGGGCTCGGATTTCTGCTGGCATGGTCCGCGCCGGCGCTACCGGCGGCACTCGGCGTCCTCGCCGCTGAAGGGCATTCTCTGCTGATCCTGTGCGGCTTCTTAATCGCCCTACTCGCGTCCTTGGCGATTCTCGGCCTGCACGTCGCGGGCGCGAGACACCTCGGCATTCCCGCGCGGTACGGATTTCTTTTCCCTCTCGGCTATACGCTCGCGGCCGCGATTGGAGTGGACAGCGTGATACAGCAGCGTCGTGGCCGGGCCAAGTGGAAGGGAAGGATCTACACGCGTGCGCGTTAGTCCTGATGACCGGGCGGTGCAAGCCGGCTGGTGAATAAACTTATGCCCACTGCGAAAGATGAGCGGTCAAAGATCGGCGGATGGCCGCTCACGGTGGCGATTGCCATCATCCTCATCTTCCTGTTCTTCGTCCGTGACATTCTTCCCCCCTTCATCATAGCGGCGGCGATTGCCTTTATCCTGGCGCCGGTCGTGGACTACATTCATCTATGCGCGAAGGTGCCGCGCTGGTTTGCGGCGGGCCTGATCTATTTGTTCGTGCTCGGCACGATTACGACACTCGCCTATATGGCCGGCGGCCTGATGCTGCGCGATCTCGCGCGAGTCGTCGCACAATTCCCTGTAACGCTCCACCAGATAGTGGCGCAGCTGGCAGGCTTGGCATCCACTTCAATCGGGTACTCCTTCGACCCGGACGCGCTCACACGTGCATTACTCGATTATGTTCGCAATCTCCTTTCTGGCAGCGGCGCTCCTCTTAGATTCGCCAGCTACGGCGTCGTCGCGATGTCCGAAACGATGCTGACCCTGGTCGTGCTGATCTACTTTCTGGTCTCTGGCAGGCACCTTGCGCTCGGTATCTTGTGGCTCGTTCCGCCGGAATACCGTCGCGAGGTGCACACAGCGGCGGCCAGGGTTCGTCCGCTGCTGAGACGATACGTTGCTGGCGTGGCGGCGGTCATGCTCTATACCACGGTCGTGACATGGATTGGATTTGGTCCGGCCTTTCACCTCGAGGGGGCTGCGCTTCTGGCGGTCGTCGTCGGGCTCTTGGAGTTGATCCCGGTTCTCGGTCCAGCGGCGTCCGGAGCGCTGGTGTGCGTCTCGGCACTGCAACAAAGCAGCCCTGTCGCCGTGGTCGCCTTAGTTGTATTTGTGATTTTGCTCAGGCTGTCGATCGACGAGGTGGTTGGCCCGCTCATCCTTGGGCGCGCGGAGAGACTCCATCCCGTGGTGATTATCTTCGCATTCCTTTCCGGGGCAATTCTGTTTGGCCTCATCGGGATGCTCCTGGCCGTGCCGGTGGCAGCCTCCATTAAGATCGTTCTGCAAATCTACTACTCAGAGCCGGTGGAGACCGAGGGCCGATCCGCCCAGCCGCCGACGTCACAGCGTCACTGAAGGAGCTCTTGTACCATCGCACGGCCCTTCGAGACCGCAGCAGGCCCGACCAACAGTTGGAAGGCGAAGAACTGGGTGCCGCTATCAGCCCTGCCGACGTCAGCGGGGGATGGGCGAACATATCCGAGAACAAGCGTCCGGCCGACCCAGCTGGCTGATAACTTCTAGTTGTCGTCCGATCGCATTGGTATTGGCCGGAGGCTAGTGGATGGAATCAAACGGATGGAACCGACCGAGCGGGCTACTCTGCCAAGCTTTGAGCCGTTTCGGCCGGCCTCGTCCGTTTCACCACTAGCGCTTACGGACTGCTGCAGCCGCCCTTTCTCAGCGATGATCCCGTTTATTTTCCGGATCGCTTCGTGTGCTTGGTGGCAGCATCGTCCGGGACCAGCGCGATGCTGCGTCGAGCCTGTTCGGCCTCCTGAGCTTGTCGAAGGGGGCATCGCGGAAGTCGTTCTTCTGCCCCTTCGAATAGGGACGAACGTACTTCGCAGGCATCAACCGCGCATCGTGACCAAGCGCCTTGAGCCTGTGGCTGAGGTGATGAGCGCCGCCGCAGGCCTCCATGCCGATCAGGCAAGGCGGCATGTTGGCGAACGGCGCTTCCACCTAGCCGCGTGACCACCTCTGACGCAGCAGGATCGCACCGCGCCGATCCAGGCCGACAACGTTGAACGAGTTCTTGCCGATATCGATGCCGATTACGGCGACCGCGGTCTTGAGTGTCTCAGCCACGGCGTGCTCCTTGTCTTTGGCGCCCCTGGTCAGCCTAGCGGCTAACGGGGCAGGAGCACGGCCGGACCATCCCATTAGCCGACATTGTGTGGACCAGAATCGACGCTCGCGCCAGCATTCCGACTGTCTCAGCGCAGGTCGAAGCGCTATATTCAGCCGTATCTGTCGCTTATGTGAGGGAGCCGTCTTGAAGGGTGTCCGATCATTGCTTCCGGCTGTCCCGTTGCGCGCCCGATGACCGCCGTGTCTGCGCCAGCACCACCGGGCTATCTGGCCAATGACGGCGCGGCCTACGAGCGCTTCCTTGGACGCTGGACGCAGCGCCTGGCCGAGCCGTTCCTTGACTTTGCCGATGTCCCGCCGGAAGGCGACCTTCTCGACGTCGGCTGCGGCACCGGCAGCCTGAGCCTGGCGATGGCCGCGCGTTGGCCGTCGCGACGCATCATCGGCGTCGATCTCTCGGAGGCGTGCCTCGCCGCCGCTCGCGTTCATGCGCGGCTGGCGATAACAGTGGGCGCTGTAGCAAGGCGAAGGCTTCAGAGTTTCGAGCCGCCGTCGACCCGAACGGTGTCGCCGGTGACCCAGCGGGCGTCATCGGAGGCGAGGAAGGCGACGACACCACCGATATCGTCCGGTTGTGCGAGGCGCTTCAGGGCTTGCATCCCGAGCGTAGCGTCGCGACCCGCATCCGTCTTCGTGAAGTTGGACATGTCGGTTTCGACGATGCCGGGCGCGACGGCGTTGACGCGAACGCCGCGCGGGCCGAGCGCCGAGGCAAAATGCTTTACCAGCGTGTCGACCGCGCCCTTGGTGGCCGCGTAAGCCGAGAGCGTACCGACGGTCGCGTGCGCCGCGAGCGACGACACGAGGACGATGCTGCTGCCACTGCACATAATCGGCAGCAACTGCTGCACGAGAAAGTAAGGCGCGCGAACATTGACCGCGAAGAGGTTATCGAAGTCTTCGACCGTGGTGTCCTCGATCGTCGCGGCCCCCCACACCCCTGCATTGGCAACCAGGATATCGAGGCGATCGCCGACAATGCTGCGGACTTGCCTGGCGAGCTTGTGTGCACCGTCTGCGGCGGCCAGGTCGGCTGCGACGCCATCGGCGCGGCCGCCGGCCTTACGGATTTCCGCGACGACTGCCTCGGCCTCTTTCGCGCCGCGGCTGTAGTGAACGAGAACCTGAGCCCCGGCGTTGGCAAGGGCGAGCGCGCTGGCGCGGCCGATGCCGCGGGAGGCGCCGGTAACAACAGCGGTTTTTCCCGATAGATTGGCCATGATCGGATTTCCTTCGTCAGGGTTGAGGGCTGGCACCGGCGCGCAGCCGGCCGTTCGCAGAGGCGAATGCGCCGGCGGCCCGTTGATGAGATCCGGGATTTACAGGCGGGGCAGCAGCCTCCCGGCGGCCTAGGCGGAAGGCTGCTTCAGGTCCCTCGTCGCTCTTCGATCGAGTCGACGCGATTGGGATAAAAGGCGAGATGGTCTTTGATCGACGTGACCGCCGTGTAAGGATCCTCATAGGTCCATACAGCGTTCATTGAGCGCTCCCCGCCGAGCGGAATGCTGAAGTAGACGCAGTCCCCCTTGTAGGGACAGTATGTCGCGTGATCCGTCCGCTGGAGGAGTTCGAGGTCGACATCCTTGCGAGGGATATACTGGACCGCCGGATAGCTTGCCTCGCGGAGTGTCAACGCCTCGTGCGTATCCGCGATGACGCGGCCCGCGACCGAGATCACGACCCGATTGGGATTGGACTCGATCGTGATTGGATGATCCGGTCCCGGAACCTTGATCGGCTTCTTGGCTGTCGAAACATGCTTATCCATCTTATTATCCATAATGTCACCTCCTCGAGTTTGAGCTGTCGGCCTCAGCGCTCACGTCGCCAATCTGGAGAGCCGGGAATTGTTGGCGTTCGCGCGCGCGCTTCCTCGGACAAGAACATTGAGACGTGCCGGACGAATAGTTCAGGGTACTGATACTGGGAGCCGTGATTGGCGTCTGGGTACAGGATCAGCTGGGCGTTCGGGAGGTGCTGCTGAAGAATGAACGAGTTCACCGTGTAGATGATCACGTCGGAGCCGCCGTTCACCACCAAGGTCGGCTGGTGGATGTTCTTCAGATAGTCGAAAGGGTTTTCGCGGCGAGCGCCCCACTTCGCGAGCCCTTCAAGCTGCGCCGGCGCCACCTTTTCATCCGCCTCGGGATCGCGATCCTCGGTGCGGAGGCGGAAGCGCTTCAGATATGCGCGGCCAGCCGCCTGGCTCGTCTCGGACGGCGTGAAGAACACGCTGAGCCAGAGATGATCGGGCTCCTCATAAGTCGCGCCGAAGATCCTCTGCGCCTCGGGCGTGAGCGAGGCCATGCCCTCGCCGCTGCGCGGCCCCGTCCCGACCAGCGCCAGGCGGCGGACGAGCTTCGGCTCGGCGAGCGCCAATTCCTGTGCGACCAAACCGCCGAGCGAGAAGCCCAGCACGTCCACCTTGGCCAGACCGAACGCCTTGATGAAGGCGCCGGCATTCACGGCCATCTCCTCGACGGAAGTCGGCACCTCGCCCGAGGTGCTCGAGATGCCGGCATTGTTGAACAGGATGACCTCGCGGTCCTTGGCGAAACCGTCGGTCACCGCCGGATCCCAATGGTCGATCGTGCCGGTGAAGTGCATGTTGAAGACAAGCGGCATGCCACCGGTGTTGCCGAAGCGGCGATAGGCGAAGCGGATGCCATTGGCCTCGACGAACTGCGTCGGCGCGGTCCGGTGGGTATGTGCGGTCATGTCGCAACGTCCTTTGGATGGGTCCTGCCCTGTCCGAGCGATACGCGTGAGGGTCAGTGGCCGAGGCCGTGTGCGATGCCGAGCTTCTCGAGCAGGGCCTGGGGTTCGAAATAGGCGACCCAGATCGAGGTGCCCTTGCCGTCCCTGACGGTCCAGTGCTCCGAGATCTTGATCATCGCGTCCGTACCGGTGACGCCGAAATTGACCAGCGCGACGACCTGATCGCCGTCCGCAAAGAGGCAGTCGTAGCTGAACCGTCCGAAGTCGAGGACGTCGGGGAGGTTGGGCAGCACCTGGTCGCGGAAGAAAGCCGCGCCCGGATGCACGCCGCCCCAGGGGAGGCAGTTGGGCGCGGTCGTCGTGAAGTCAGGGTGCAGATAGGGCGCGAAGTCGGTGAGGCGGCGCTGGACACCAGCCTGGTAATAAGCGTCCACCACGGCCTTACTCTGCTCGCTGTTCGAACGGTTCGTCATCATCTCCACTTTTCGTGCCGCTCCTTGAAGCCGGCCTCTGCCTCTGTCCGTCGGGCGGCGGGTTCTGGCGCGCGCCGAAGGTGTCAGCCTGCGGTCTTGCCGCCGTCGGCGGTAAGGATCTGGCCGGTCACGAATGACGCCTTGTCGGAGGCGAGGAAGACGACGGCGCGGGCGATCTCCTCCGGTTCGCCGACGCGCCCGAGCGGCACGCTCGACGCCAGAGCCGCCTTCCTCTCCGGCGTTCCGGTGAAACGGTTGAGCATACCGGTCTCGGTCGGACCGGGCGCCACGGCGTTGACGCGCACGCCGAAGGCGGCGGCTTCGAGCGCCGCGGACTTCGTCATACCTTCCACGGCATGCTTGCTGGCCGCGTAGATCGAAGCGCCGCGGGCGCCCTCGTGACCATAGGTCGAAGAGATGTTGACGATGCTACCGCTACCCTGGGCCTGCATCGCGCGCAGCTCGTGCTTCATGCTCAGCAATGTGCCGAGCACATTGGTATCGAAGGTGGCGGCGTAGCTCTCGGCGGTCTGCTCCGTCACCGGACCGGGCTTGCCTTCCGTGCCGGCGGTGTTGACGGCCGCGTCCAGGCGGCCGAAGCGCGCGACGGTCTGGTCGACCAGACCGCGGACTTCGTCGTCATGACGAACGTCGGCCTTGATGAAGGAGGCTTCGGCGCCGAGGCCGCGAAGTTCGGCTTCGAGGGCTTTGCCTTCCGCGTCCCGGCGGCCGGCGACGACGATGCGCGCGCCCTCCTTGGCGAAGGCGACGGCGGTGGCGCGACCGATCCCGGTCAGCGCGCCAGTGACCAACACAACGGGGATGCTCATTTTATGACTCCTCGAGATATAGCTGACCCATATGGCCGACATGACCGTGGGAACGGGCTCACTGGAGAGACGTTCCAGATCGCTGCTGTCGACGAGGATTTACGTACTTCTGGCGCCACCGAAAAAGACTTTGTAAGCTGGGGGTCATACCTCCGAGGCATGGGATGCGCTATGGAGCTGCGGCATCTTCGGTATTTCGTCGCCGTCGCCGAGGAAGGAAGTCTGACGGTCGCAGCGGAGCGAAGGCTCCACACCGCGCAGCCTTCCCTAAGCCGTCAGATCCGGGATCTGGAGTTCGAGGTCGGCGCCCAACTGATGACCCGTAGCGCTCGCGGCATCGAGCTGACGGCCGCGGGCCGGGTATTTCTCGACCATGCGCGGCTGGCGTTGGCTCAGGTCGAGGCAGCTCGCGAAGCGGCGCGGCGGGCCGCTCGACCCGCCAAACCGTCCTTCGCGCTCGGCTTCCTGACGGGACAGGAGATGGATTGGCTGCCTGACGCCATGAGCATCCTTCGCGACGAGTTGCCCAACATCGAAGTCACCATCTCGAGCCAATATTCTCCGGAGCTCGCGGACGCTCTCTTGAGGGGCAAACTCGACCTAGCTTTCCTGCGACCGGAAGCACAGCGAGCCGATCTGGTGTTCAAGCTCGTAACCAAAGAACCGCTCGTCGTCGTGTTGCCGAGCGATCACCGCCTCGCTTCGCATAATGCAATCAGTCCGCACGCGATCGCTGGCGAGACATTTATAAGCGTGTCGAACACAGCCCCCGTCCTGCGCGTTGTCATCGATGACTACCTAAAGCGATCCGGCATCGACATCAGTCCAGATCACGAAGTCGACAATCTCGCGATGGCAATGTCCTTGGTAGCATCAACCCGCGGCATAGCGTTGTTACCTGCATACGCGAAGAATTTTCTTCCCTGGTCTGTGATCAGCCGTCCGATCCAGGGAGATGCGCCAACGATTGACCTGGTTTTGGGCTACAACAAGGCGAATACGTCTCCGATCCTAAAGCTATTCCTTTCGAGGGTGGACGAGTTGATCGCTCGTGTATCGAAGAAGGCCCATTAGCGCCTGTCGCTCGCCGGGGGGCCACCGACATATTCCGACATGCGCACCATCGACGCTAAGAGCCCCCTCGCCATTGGGGACATCGCAGGCCGGGTCTCGAAACCCGATGAGCTCCGCGAACGCACCATCCGCCTACTCTCCTCGACTTCAGCCAGATGCACGACGGCTACCGCCTCCTGCTGTGCTACATCCCTGCCGCCGTCGGCGACAGTCACGCCTCGCTGGCCCACGATTCCACCAACCCCCGACATTCACCACTACTAACAGTTGCCAAGCGTAGCTAGCGGGTTTCTTGTCTTGCCGAGAACAGTATCGGCGCGATGGCAAGAAGTCCACTTTCGCAGTTTTCGGTGGATAAATTCGCCGCACAGATTGCACTGCAATAGGACTAGATTTAGACTTCCCGTATTCCGCTAAAGCTCATTGACGGCTTCGCATCGGGGAGGGGCGCATCATTCGAACGAACCTGCGCGAAGAGGTGCAGCGGGTGCTCGCCTAATTTCTCGGCGATGCTCGCACCGATCCTTTGCCGATCTATTCCGTTTTTCTCTGGCAGCGTGATCAGACGGTGTTCCCTACCTTTTGATGGAGGATTCGATGGCACAGGCCGAGCGACGGCGCATGCAACACCAGCTGCCTGAAGAATCATCGGTTGCGGCGGAAAGGGCTGCGTCGGAAACAGTGGGAAAAGTCGTGTCCGCGATGACCACCAGCGGCGACGCGTGGATCGAGGGTCAGGCCGAACTGCTGGAGCATGTTGACCAATTGTCAAAGCGTTGGCTGCAGAATCGGCGCGAGGCCATCGATGCGACGCGACAATCGTTTGCCGACATGCAGCGAGCCCGCGACCTCGCAGACCTCATGCGGGTACAGCAGGAATGGCTTTCGGGGTCGTTGCAGCGGCTCGGCTCCGATTTTGAGGCGCTGACGAGCATAAGCCTCACCTACTCGCGACGGGCAATGATGTGGCTGGGTGAAACGGTCCAGGCGGCTCAGGCGAATGTCCCGCGTGGAGAGCGAGTCACCCTGAGCACCGCTGGCGCCAAACCGAGCAGATCCGAAAGGGAAAGCTAATCTCGAAAGGGAAAGCTAGGGTCCAGACTCATAAAATCCACCAGACGAGAGCTGCGACGAGGCAGATGGATGCGAGGAAGTTTCGAGCGAGCCGATCGTAGCGCGTGGCAATTCGCCGGAAGTCTTTCAACCGACAAAAGG
>Ga0209647_1000189_pt1 | contig 56846 bp, 49 predicted proteins | sample GraSoi_2013_60cm_FD_185827 | JGI IMG/M metagenome (GOLD analysis project Ga0209647, IMG submission 185827) | Grasslands soil microbial communities from the Angelo Coastal Reserve, California, USA - Sample 9_17_2013_60cm (SPAdes) (version 2) | ecosystem: Environmental > Terrestrial > Soil >...
CAATCCCGCACTTCGAGAAGATGCTCTACGACAACGCGTGGCTGCTGCGCCTCTATGCCGACGCGTGGGCGATCACCCGCAATCCGCTGTTCGAGCGCGTTTGCGACGAGACCGCCGCCTGGGTCATGCGGGAGATGCAGTCGCCCGAAGGCGGCTATTACTCCTCGCTCGACGCCGACTCCGAAGGCGAGGAGGGCAAGTTCTACGTCTGGACGCCGGACGAGGTCCGCGCGGTCCTCACCGCCGACGAGTTCGCCGTCGCCTCCGATTGCTTCGGCCTCGACCGGCCGCCCAACTTCGAGGGCCGGCACTGGAACCTGGTGATGGCGCGCGAGCCCTCGGACGCGCAGACGTGGAAGCTCCTCGATTCCGCTCGCCGCAAGCTCCATGCCGAGCGCGAGAAACGCGTGCACCCAGGGCGCGACGAAAAGGTCCTCACTTCGTGGAACGCGCTCATGATCTGGGGCATGGCGCACGCGGCGCGCGTACTCCCGGGGTGGAAGGGGGGCGCGCGCGAGCGCTCGGCGCGTGACGCGCTCGACTTCATCCGCCGCGAGATGTGGCGCGACGGTCGCCTCCTCGCGACCGCCAAGGACGGACGCGCGCACCTCGACGCGTATCTCGACGATCACGCCTATCTCCTCGCCGCCCTCCTCGAAATGCTGCAACTCGACTTCGATCCCCGTGATCTCCAATGGGCCGAGGAAGTAGGCGATGCCCTGCTCGACCGCTTCCACGATCCCGACGGCGGCGGATTCTTCTTCACGGCGCATGATCACGAGACCCTCATCCATCGCCCCAAGACCGGCACGGACAACGCGACGCCATCGGGCAACGCGGTCGCCGCCTGGGCGCTCGCGCGCCTCGGCTTCCTCACCGGCGAGCAGCGCTATCTCGACGCCGCCACCGGCACGGTCGTGCTGCACTGGCCGCAGCTCGAGCGCCAACCGGCCGCGTTCGGCACGCTCCTTTCCGCCCTCGAGGAACAGCTCGCGCCGCCGCGCACGGTGATCGTTCGCGGTGCGAGCCGTGATTTCGCCCCCTGGCGCGAATTGCTCGACAGGTCCTACCTGCCGACGACGCTCTCCCTTTTCATCCCGGAAGGCGCCGCGCCGCTCCCGGCGACGCTCGACAAGCCCGCGGGCGCGGGGGTCAACGCCTGGGTCTGCGAGGGCGTTACCTGCCTGCCGCCGATCGATTCGCCGGGCGAATTGCGAAAATCGCTCGATTTGCCCACAATCGCGGCGAAATCAACGACCGTCGAAGGGAATCGCACATGAACAAGGTATCGATCCTCGCCGCCGCCGCGCTCGCCGTCGCCGCCGCTCCCGCTTTCGCCGCCGACGAGATGGCGCTCGCGCAGAAGAGCGCCTGCACCGCCTGCCACGCCGTCGACAAGAAGATCGTCGGGCCGGCCTTCAAGGAGGTCGCCGCCAAGTACAAGGGCGACAAGGCCGCCGAGGCGAAGCTCGTCGACAAGGTGAAGAAGGGCGGAGTGGGCGTCTGGGGCCAGGTGCCGATGCCGCCGAACTCGACCGTCTCGGACGCGGACATCAAGACCCTCGTGAAGTGGGTCTTGTCGCAGAAATAGCGACACCGTCCCCACCCCTCAGGAAAGCCGCGCCCGCGCGGCTTTTTCGTTATAATTCCCGCCTTTCCCGCGCCGCAGCATTCCTCACCCCCCATTCAGGAGAGTCACATGAAGCGCTCCCATCAACTGAGCCTGGCCGTCGCGTTGGCCCTCGGGCTCGCCGCCTGCGGCAAGCAGGAAGAGCCGAAGAAGGCAGCCACGGCGCCCGCCGCTCCCGCCGGCGTCACCGTCACCATCGCCCACGCAGGCCCGCTCACGGGCTCGATCGCCCACCTCGGCAAGGATGACGAGAACGGGGTCGCGCTCGCCGTAGCCCAGGCGAACGACAAGAAGATCACCATCGATGGCAAGCCCGTCACGTTCAAGATGATGAGCGAGGACGACCAGGCCGATCCCAAGGTCGGCACGACGGTGGCGCAGAAGCTGGTGGACGCCAAGGTCGCGGCCGTCATCGGCCACCTCAACTCCGGCGTCTCGATCCCGGCCTCCGAGATCTACAGCAAGGCCGGCATCCCGATGATCTCCGGCTCGGCGACCAATCCGGCGCTCACCGAGCGCGGCATGAAGACCGTGTTCCGCACCGTCGGGCGCGACGACCAGCAGGGCCCGGCCATCGCTTCCTACATCGCCGCGCAGCTCAAGGCGAAGAAGGTCGCGATCATCGACGACAAGACCGCGTACGGCGAAGGCATCGCCAACGAGGTCGAGAAGACGCTCAAGGGCGCGAAAGTAAACATCGTCGGCCGCGAGCGCACCACCGACAAGGAAACCGATTTCAAGGCGATCCTCACCAAGATCAAGGCCAAGAACCCCGACGTGGTCTTCCACGGCGGCATGGACGCGACCGGCGGCCCGATGCTCAAGCAGGCGCGCGAGCTGGGCATCAAGGCGACCTTCGCCTTCGGCGACGGCGCGTGCACCGACGAGATGGGCAAGCTCGCCGGCCAGGCAGCCGAGGGCATGGTGTGCTCGCAGGCCGGCCTGCCGCGCGAAGCCGCCAGCAAGGATTTCGTCGGCGCCTTCACGGGCAAGTTCGGCGACATCAAGCAGTACGCGCCCTACTTCTACGACGCCACCAACGCCGTGATCGAGGCGATGAAGAAGGCCAACTCGACCGACCCGGCGAAATTCGCGCCCGAGATCTTCAACGACTCGTTCACCGGCGCGACGGGCACCGTCGCGTTCGACGCCAAGGGCGACCGCAAGGACGCCGAGATGACGATCTTCAAGCTCGAAGGCGGCAAGGTGAAGCCGATTGCAATCGTGAAGGGCGGCGTCTCGACGCCGTTCGCCATGGCGGAGGCGGCCCCGGCCGCCCCCGCGAAGGAAGAAGCCAAGAAGGGAGAAGCCAAGCCCGCCGAACCCAAGAAAGAAGAAAAGAAAGAAGAGAAGAAGAAGTAGGCAGCGACAAGCCAGAGTGAACGGCACCGGAAACGGTGCCGTTTTTTTTCGCCCTGCCCTTCGCCGCTTTCGCTTTAGAATCCCGCCGTGGACACCTTCCTGCAGCAGATCGTCAACGGTCTCACGCTGGGCTGCGTCTACGCCGTCGTGGCCCTGGGCTACACGATGGTCTACGGCATCATCCAGCTGATCAACTTCGCCCATGGCGAAGTGGTCATGATCGGCTGCATGACCGCCTTCTCGGTGATCGTGGCACTCGCCGGCTCCGGGTATCCCCCGTTGGTGATCGTCGGCGCCGGCATCCTCGCCGCGGTCCCGGTGTGCATGGCGGTCGGCTACGTGGTCGAGCGGGTCGCCTACCGGCCGCTCCGGAACGCCCCGCGCCTCGCACCTCTCATCACCGCGATCGGCGTCTCGATCGTGCTGCAGCACCTGGCGCTCCTCGTCTGGAGCCGCAACATCATCGCCTTCCCGCAGATCATCGAGCTGAAGCTGATTCACCTCGGCGACTCGGAATCCAGCGCCGCGATCTCCAACATCCAGATCGCCATCATCCTCACCTCGATCGCGATGATGGCGGGGCTGATCGCGCTCGTATATCGCACCAAGCTCGGCATCGCGATGCGCGCGACGCAGCAGAATCCGCAGGTCGCGGGGCTCATGGGCGTGGATATCAACGGCGTGATCTCCTTCACGTTCGTGATCGGCGCGGCGCTGGGAGCCGTGGCGGGCGTGATGGTCGGCAGCTACTACGGCATCGCGCACTACCAGATGGGATTCCTGCTGGGCCTCAAGGCTTTCTCGGCGGCGGTGCTGGGCGGCATCGGCAACATCGCGGGCGCCGTGCTCGGCGGCATCCTCATGGGACTGATCGAGGCGCTCGGCGCGGGCTATGTGGGCGACTTCACGAACGTGTGCGTGCTCAACGACTGGCTGCCGGGATTCGCGGACGTCTGCGCGGCAAGCCCGGAGTCGAGCCTCTTCGGCAGCAACTACAAGGACGTCTACGCGTTCATTGTCCTGATCATGGTGCTCGTCTTCCGTCCGCAGGGCCTCCTGGGCGAGCGCGTCGGCGACCGGGCATGAACGCCACTTTCCTTCGCAATCACCCGGGCGCCAAGTGGACCGGGATCGCGCTGATCGCCATCGCGCTGGTGGCGCTGCCCTTCGCGCTCGCGATGGCCGGCACCGCCTGGGTGAGGATCACCAACCTCGCGATCCTGTTCGTGCTGCTCTCGCTGGGGCTCAACATCGTGGTGGGCTTCGCGGGGTTGCTCGATCTCGGCTACATCGCCTTCTATGCCGTCGGCGCATACGTCTACGCGCTGCTCGCATCCCCGCACTTCGGGTTGCACTTGCCGTGGTGGGCGATTCTTCCGATCGGGGCGGCGGTGGCGTGCTTCTTCGGCGCGATCCTCGGCGCGCCGACGCTCAAGCTGCGCGGCGACTACCTCGCGATCGTGACGCTAGGCTTCGGCGAGATCGTGCGCATCTTCCTCAACAACCTCTCCGAGCCCTTCAACCTCACCAACGGCCCCAAGGGCATCACCACCATCGACCCGGTGCGCTTCCTCGGCGTGAACTTCGCCGACACCTCGAATGTCGCCGGTTTCCTGGTGTCGGGGACCATCAAGTACTACTACTTCCTCCTCGCGATGCTGCTCGTGATCATCGTCATCAACCTGCGCCTGCAGGACTCGCGCATCGGCCGCGCGTGGGAGGCGATCCGCGAGGACGAGCTCGCCGCGCGCTCGATGGGCATCAACACGCGCAACATGAAGCTGCTCGCCTTCGCCATGGGCGCATCCTTCGGCGGGATAGCGGGCGGCATGTTTTCCTCGATCCAGGGGTTCATCAGCCCGGAGAGCTTCATCCTCACCGAAAGCGTGATGGTGCTGTCGATGATCGTGCTCGGCGGCATGGGCAACATCTGGGGCGTGATCCTCGGCGCCTTCCTGCTCTCGTTCGTGCCCGAGATCCTGCGCTACACCGTGGAACCCATGCAGCGCATGCTCTTCGGGCGCTCGATCATCGACCCCGAGGTGATCCGCATGCTGCTCTTCGGGCTGGCGATGGTGGTGATGATGCTGTTCCGACCGGCGGGCCTGCTGCCCTCGGCGGTACGCAAGCGCGAGCTGGCGGTGCCAAGATGAGCGCGCCGGCGACGGGGCCGATGCTCGAAGTCGAGCGCGTCACCAAGCGCTTCGGCGGCCTGGTGGCGCTCTCCGAGGTGAGCTTCGCTATCCGCGCAGGCGAGATCTACGGGCTGATCGGGCCCAACGGCGCCGGGAAGACCACGCTCTTCAACGTTCTCACCGGCCTCTACCGGCAGGACGAGGGGCAATTCAGGTTTGCCGGGGCGCCGCTCGCGAACATCACGCCGGATCGCATCGCGAAGCTCGGCATCGCGCGCACCTTCCAGAACATCCGCCTCTTCGCCAACCTCTCGGCGCTCGAGAACGTGATGATCGGGCGCCACGTGCGCACCCACGCGGGCGTCGTCGGCGCCATCCTGCGCGGCCCGGGAACGCGCGCCGAGGAGGCGGCGATCGAGAAGCGCGCCCACGAGCTGCTCGAATACGTCGGCATCGGCGCACGCGGCAACGAGCTCGCCAAGCACCTCTCGTACGGCGACCAGCGCCGCCTCGAAATCGCGCGCGCGCTCGCAACCGAGCCGAAGCTGCTCGCGCTCGACGAGCCGGCCGCGGGCATGAACGCCACCGAGAAGGTCGACCTGCGCCGCCTCCTCGAGGCGATCCGCGCCGACGGCGTCACCGTGCTCATCATCGAGCACGACGTGAAGCTGGTGATGGGCCTTTGCGATCGCGTGCTGGTGCTCGACTATGGGCGCAACATCGCCGAGGGCGTCCCGAAGGACATCCAGAAGGATCCGCGGGTGATCGAGGCCTACCTGGGAACTCCGCGAGCCGCATGAGCCTCCTCGCGCTCGAGCGGCTGGAGGTTTCCTACGGCGGCATCCGCGCGGTGAAGGGAATCGACCTCGCGATCGAGCCGGGCGAGCTCGTATGCCTCATCGGCGCCAACGGAGCAGGCAAGACCACGACATTGAGGGCGATCACCGGCCTGGTGCCGCCCGCGGGCGGGCGGATCCGCTACGACGGCGAGGACATCACCGGCTGGCGCGTGCACCGGATCGCCCGCCGCGGCCTCGCGCTGGTGCCCGAGGGGCGCGGCGTGTTCGCGCAGCTCACCATCGAGGAGAACCTGGCGATGGGCGCCTATGCGCGCAAGGACGACGTCTCGGCCGACCTCGAGCGCGCCTTCACGCTCTTCCCGCGCCTGAAGGAGCGCCGCCGCCAGACCGCCGGGACGCTCTCGGGCGGCGAGCAACAGATGCTCGCGATCGGGCGCGCGCTCATGAGCCGGCCCAAGCTGCTGCTCCTCGACGAGCCGAGCATGGGGCTCGCGCCCCTGATGGTGGAGAAGATCTTCGACGTGATCCGCGCCATCGCCGCGGAGGGCGTCACCATGCTGCTGGTCGAGCAGAACGCGCGCCTCGCCCTCGAGGTGAGCCGGCGCGCCTACGTCCTCGAAGGCGGACTGGTCGCCCTTTCGGGCGAGGCGGGTACCCTCCTCCACGATCCGCGCATTCGCGAGGCCTATCTGGGCGAATAAGCGGCGTACCCTTACATTTGAAAGCGGCGAAGTGATGCGAATCACAGCCTCTATGCCGAGCATTGTCGAAAATTGCCACAACCCGCACCATCCGTGCCAAGGGCGCCCGCGACCCAAGATCCCTTCATGACCCTGCAACCCCAACATCGCCAGGCCCTGCTCGGGCTCGGTGCCGCGGCGCTCCTGCTCGCGCTGGTCTTCCTCTTCGTGAAGACCAACGGCATCGAGTTCAAGGGCGACTTGCGGGCGCTGCGGTTGCTCTCGGAGATGAAGGACATCGACGCGCGCTGGGATTCGGACGCGCTGCGGCTCGCCAACGAGCTCGCGCCATCCAGGATCCCGGTCCCCGACCGCTCGGCGCTGCTCGCGCGCGTCCTGCGCGAGCTCGAGGAGGGCGCTTCGCGCGACGCCATCGCGCGGCAGATTCCGGCGCTCAAGGCCGGGCTCGCCCAGAAGAACACCCAGTTCAAGGCGCTGCGCGGTGCGCACGCCGTCTCGTTGAGGTCGTTCGAGGCGGCGGGCGACGCCCTGCGCTCGCTCCTCGCGGAATCCGCCGTGTCGCGCGCGCGTGACCCGCGATCCGCGGAGCGCCTGGCGCAGCTCGGCGCGCTCGTCGCGCAGGTGCGCTCGGGCCTGCTCGCCGCCGACGTCACCGCGATGGACGACGCCACCGGCGCGATCGCGCCGCGAGTGGCGACGATCCGCGCCGCGGCGGTCACCGCCGATCCGGCGCTGGGAGTCGTCGCGGGCGGTGCCCAGGCGGCAGCGGAAACCTATCTCAACGCCCGCGTCGCCGAGGCCGAGGCGTGGCGCAAGTTCTCGTTCCTGACCGTTGGCTCGCGCATCGACCTCGCCGCCCGCAACCTGTCTAAGTCGATCGAGGAGACGCTCGACGACAAGGAGCGCTGGCGCGTCTATCTCTTCGCATATGCGGGCGCGCTCCTCATCGGCGTGGGCTACCTCGCGACGCGGGTGCTCGCCACGCAGCAGGCGCTGCGCAACGCCAACGAGGACCTCGAGAAGCGCGTCTCCGAACGCACGCGCGACCTTTCCCAGACGCTCAAGCGGCTCAAGGAATCGGAAGCGCAGCTGGTGCAGTCGGAGAAGATGTCCTCGCTCGGCCAGATGGTCGCTGGCGTGGCCCATGAGATCAACACGCCGCTCGCGTACGTGAAGAACAGCGTCGCCACGGCGCGCGACCGGATGCCCGACCTGCACGGGATGATCGAGCAGGCCGAACGCCTGCTCGGCATCCTGCGCGCAGAATCTCCCGACCCGGACGAGCTCAACGCCGCCTTCGGGGCGCTCGAGACGCTGATCGCCCGCCTGCGTGCCGAGCGCGCCATCGAGGACCTCGACACGCTCACCGGCGACGGCCTGCACGGCATCGAGCAGATCGCCGAGCTGGTCGCGAACCTGAAAAACTTCTCGCGCCTGGACCGCAGCAAGGTGGCGAGCTTCAACGTGAACGACGGCGTGCACGCGACGCTCCTCATCGCGCGACCGAACCTGCGCAAGATCGACGTCGAGAAGCACCTGGGCGACGTGCCGTCGATCACCTGCTCGCCATCGCAGGTGAACCAGGTCCTGCTCAATCTCATCAACAATTCCGCGCAGGCGATCGACAAGCCGCGCGGCCTCATCACCGTGACGACGCGGCCGCTCGGAACCCAGGCGGTGGCGATCGACGTCGAGGACAACGGCAAGGGGATCGCGCCCGAGGCGCTGCCGAAGATCTTCGATCCGTTCTACACCACCAAGGAAGTCGGCAAGGGCACCGGACTGGGCCTGTCGATCGCCTACAAGATCGTCTCGCAGCACGGCGGCAAGATCGACGTGCGCTCGACGCAGGGCGTGGGGACGACCGTGACGGTCACCCTTCCCGTCGAGCCGCCGCCCGAGCTCGCGATGGCGACCGAAGAGGCCGCGGCGGAGGGCATGCGATGAGCGAGCGCTTCGTCGGCCGTTACGAGGTCAAGGAGAAGATCGGCGTCGGCTCGGCCGGCACGGTCTATCGCGGGGTCGACGGAAAGAAGATCGTCGCGCTCAAGCTCATGAGCAAGGACAAGGTCGACGAGGCCGCCCTCAAGCGGCTGAAGGAATCCGCCGCGACGCTCGCCCAGCTGCGCCATCCGATGGTCGCCTCGTTCCTCGACCTCTTCGAGACCGACAAGGCGATCTGCGTCGTCACGCAGCTCGCGCCGGGATCCTCCCTCGCCACCCAGCTCAAGCAGGGCGCGTGGCCCGATCCGCGCCATATCTGGCACATCGCGCGCCAGATCCTCGACGCGCTCTCGCTCGCGCACGGCCGGGGCATCTTCCACGGCGGCATCACGCCCACGAATATCCTCATCGACGACGGCGAGAACGTGACGCTGACCGATTTCGGCCTCGGCGACCTGGTGCCCTCCACCCGGGCGCCCGAGTTCATGGCCCCCGAGCAGCTCGATGGGCGGCCGGTCGACGCGCGCACCGATCTCTACCAGGTGGGCGCGCTCGTCTACCTGCTGGTGACCGGACTCGCTCCCTTCAGCGGCACGCGCGACGAAGTGGTCCACCTCGTGCGACAGCAGCGCCCGGCCGATCCCTCCGCGCTCAAGCCCAAGATCGCGTGGCAGCTCGACTGGGTGATCCAGCGCGCGCTCTCCAAGGACCCGATGGATCGTTTCGGCACGGCGCGCGAATTTCTCGACGGACTGCGCCTCGGCCTGCAGGAGACACTCGGCAAGCCCCTTCCCCTGCCGGTGATTCCGGCCATGCCGCCCGAGCCCGCCGTGGCTCCGGCGCCGAAGCCCGCTGTCGCGGCCGAATCCAGGCCTGCGGCTGCGACGCCGCCAAAACCCGCGCCTGCGGCTGCACTTTCGCTCGAGCTCGAGCCAGTGCCCATCGACGAGCCGAAACCCGCTCCTGCGCCGCCGCCCGCGCAGGCGCCGAAGGCGGCTCCTGCTCCCGTCGCCGCGACGAAACCCGCGCCCGCGGCTCCACTCTCGCTTGAACCCGTGCCCGAGGCCATCGCGGAGCCCAAACCCCCATCCGCGGCTCCCGCCACGCTGGCCGCGAAGGCGAAAATCCTCGCCAGCGCCGTTCCGCCGCCCGCGGAGAAGAAGCCTCCCGTCGAGGACAAGCGCATGCGCGTCCTCTTCGTCGACGACGATGAGCGCGTGCTCAAGGGGCTTGAAGCGCTCTTCCGGCAGGATTACCGCGTGCTGACGGCCAAGGACGGAGCGTCCGCGCTTGCGCTCGCTCGGACCGAGAATTTCCAGATCGTGGTGAGCGACCAGCGCATGCCCGGCATGACGGGCGTCGAGGTGCTGCGCGAGATGCGCAAGATCTCGCCGCACAGCGTGCGCATGCTGCTCACCGGCTATTCCGACCTCGCCGCGATGGTGGGATCGATCAACGAGGGCGAGGTATTCCGCTTCGTGAAGAAGCCGTGGGACAACGACGAGATTCGCGCCACCCTCGCCGATGCCGCCGCGCTCGCGATGAAATTCACGCAGGTTCCCGCGCGCCCGGCTGCTCCCCCCGCGACGGTCCCCGCGAGCGTCGACGCGCCTGCGAAGCCCGCCGCACCCGCGAAGCCCGTGGCACCCGCGCAACCCTCCGCGCCGGCGAAACCCGTGTCGCCTCCCGCCCCGGTCGCGGCCGGGAAGCCACCCGCTGCCGCCATGCCCGCGGCCGCGCCGAAGACGGGCGCCCCGCAGGCAGGCCCAAGCGCGGCACCTTCGATTCGCAGCGCCGGCTCGCTCCTCGTGATCGACCCGAGCGGAGCTCTCGGCAAGGGCTTGGAGCGGCTCGTCACCGGCGAGGCCACCGTGCACAGCGCCACCTCGGTTCCCCAGGCGGCGAAGCTCCTGCAGCAACTGGATGTCGCGGCGGTCATCGCGGACATGAGCGCCGGGAAGAATGACCTGGTCACGCTATTCAAGCTTCTCAAGTCGAAGCGACCGCAGACCCTCTCGATCCTGGTCTCCGACCAACCGGACTCGGAGGTCGTCGTCGAGCTGATCAATCAGGCGCAAGTGCACCGCCTGCTGGCCAAGCCTGTGAACGTCCGCGAGCTGCGCTCGCACGTGAGCGAGGCGCTGCGCCGCTACGCAGCCTTCAACCAGCGGACAAGGCCTGGAATCCCATCCTCCGACGCCAACCGGACCAGACCGGCACCCGCGCCCGCCACGACGAAGAACCCCGCCTGACGTATTCTGGCGAGATGTCCATCGCCAAGAACGACCTCGCCGAACTCAAGCGCGCGAAGGAGCTGCTCGAGAATCCAGGCCTCGCCGCCAAGCTCTCCTCGATGGTGGGCTCGCCGATCGAAAAAGGCCTGAAGCTCCTCCCCGCGCCGGTGCAGAAGGGGATTCACAAGGCGAGCGAGAAGGCGTTGATGATGGCGCTCGACGTCGCGGTGCGCAGCCTCGGCGAAGGGCGGCGCCACAAGTCCTCCAACGGATTGCACAAAGTGGCGGTGGCGACTTCCGGTGCCATCGGCGGCGCCTTCGGGCTCGCGGCCCTGTCGCTGGAGCTTCCCATTTCGACCACGCTCATGCTGCGCTCGATCGCGGACATCGCCGCCCACGAGGGCGAGGACCCGCGGCACATCGACACCAAGCTCGCGTGCCTGACCGTGTTCGCGCTCGGCAGCCCCGAGGATGCGAGCGATGACGCGACCGAGTCGGGCTATTTCGCGGCGCGCATGGCCCTGAGCGAAGCGGTTTCGGCAGCCTCGAAGCACCTCGCCCAGAAGGGGCTTGCGAAAGGCGGCGCGCCGGCGCTGGTGCGCCTGGTCGCCCTCATCGGCTCGCGCTTCGGAATCGTGGTGTCGGAGAAGGCCGCCGCGCAGGCGATTCCGATCCTCGGCGCCGCGGGCGGCGCGCTCATCAACACCCTCTTCATCGGCCATTACCAGGACATGGCGCGCGGCCATTTCATCGTGCGTCGCCTGGAGAAGATCCACGGCGCGGAGCCGGTGCGCCTCGCGTACGAAAGCCTCTAGGCGCGCACGTCGTCGAAGTCGCGCGAGCGCGCGAACAAGGCGCGTACGTAGGAGCAGGCCGGGCTCAGCTTGAGATTTCCCGCACGCGCCCACTGCGCCGCCGCGTCCACGAGGCGCCGCGCCTCGCCCCCGCCGCGCAGCGCCGGATCGACCCAGGTGTGATAAATGGTCGCGGTCGATTGCGCGAGCCGGTAATGGAGCTCGGCGATGCGCCGCCCGCCCTCGTCGATGAAGAAGGCGCCGTCTTCGTGGCGAATCTCGTTTCCCGGCATGGGCATTGGAGGTAGGATTCCTCCAGAAGTTTACTGAAAGGATCCCGGATGCCCGCTTACGTGCTCGCAGAGATCGAGATCACCAACCCCGACGGCTACAAGGAGTACACCACGACCGTCCCCGCGACGATCGCCCAATACGGCGGACGATTCCTGGTCCGCGGCGGCGCGATCGAGGTGCTCGAAGGCGACTGGCCGCAGCGCCGGCGGGTCATCATCCAGTTCGACTCGATGGCGGCGGCGAAGCGCTGGTGGGATTCGTCGGAGTACGCCAAGCCCAAGGCGATGCGCCGCGCCAACAGCAACGGCCGCCTGCTCCTCCTCGAGGGCGTCGCCTAGCCCTTGCGGTCGCGTTTCCCGCCGTGCTTGCCCGGCTTGCCCTGCTCCGCGTCCTCCTCGAGGTGGAAGCGATGCATCAGACGATGGAGGATCGGCGCGAACACGACGGCAGCGATCCCGAGCACGGCGAAGCCCGAATAGAGCGCGAAGAGCCCGGCGAAGAGCTTCCCCCCGGGCGTGAGCGGGTTGTGCAGCGGACCCATCCCCGCAAGGATCATCGCCGAGTTGAGGAACGAGTCGAGGAAGCCCAGGCCTTCAAAGCCCGCGTAGCCCGCCATCCCAACGAGGAGCGAGGCGAGGACCAGCACGAACCCGACCACGCCAGTGCGAAGGATGCGGCGATAGAAGACCGCCGGGGGGGCGAGCGCCTGATGGCGCCTCTCGTAGCTGAACATCAGCGCATATTGGCCCAGTCGCGCGGCGGTGTCAGCACCCCGGCGAGCTTTGCCTCCGGCGATCCGGGCTCGGGCTTCCAGTCGTAGCGCCACTTCACGATCGGCGGCAGCGACATCAGGATCGATTCCGCGCGCCCCCCCGACTGCAGCCCGAAAAGCGTGCCGCGGTCCCACACGAGGTTGAATTCGACGTAGCGGCCGCGCCGATAGGCCTGCCAATCGCGCTCGCGTTCTCCATAGGCCATGCCGCGACGTTTCTCCACGATCGGCGCATACGCCGGCAGGAACGCATCGCCCACCGCTCGCATCACGGCGAAGCTCTTCTCGAAGCCGGGCTCGTTGAAGTCGTCGAAGAACGTTCCGCCGATGCCGCGCGGCTCGCCGCGATGCTTGAGGACGAAGTATTCGTCGCACGCCTTCTTGAAACGAGCGTGAAGGTCCGGAAAGGGTGCCAGCGCGTCGCGGTTGGCGCGGTGGAAGTGCGCGCAATCTTCGTCGATCGGATAGTAGGGCGTCAGGTCCATGCCGCCGCCGAACCACCACACATTGGCGGAAACGAAGAAGCGCACGTTCATGTGCACCGTCGGCACGTGGGGATTGAGCGGATGGAAGACGAGCGAGACACCCATCGCCTCCCACGGGTGGCCCGCGATCTCGGGACGGTGCGCGGTTGCCGAGGGCGGCAGGGTCGTGCCAGTGACATGCGAGAAGCCGACGCCGCCGCGTTCCAGCAGCTTCCCGCCCTCGACGATGCGCGTGACTCCGCCCCCGCCCTCGGCGCGCTTCCACTCGTCGCGCGCAAAGCGCGCGCCATCGAGCTCCTCGAAGCGCGTCACGATGCGCTGCTGCAATTCCTGGAGGTAGCCGCGGACGGCGCTGGCGTCGACGCTCATCGCCGGTTGAACGCCCGGTGGCCGATGTCCTTGCGATAGTGCATGCCGTCGAAGCGGATGCCTTCGGCCACCTCGTAGGCACGCTCGGCGGCGATCTTCACCTTGTCGCCGAGGGCGGTGACGCACAACACCCGCCCGCCGTTGGTGACGATGCGCCCGTCCTTCTCGGCGCTCCCGGCGTGGAACACGTGGAAATCGGCTTCGTTCTTCGGCAGGCCCTTGATCTCGTCGCCCTTGCGCGCCGCCTCCGGGTAGCCCGCGGCCGCGAGCACCACGCCGAGCGCCGCGCGGCGATCCCATTGCGCGTCGACGCGATCGAGCGTGCCCTCCAGGGCGTGCTCGACGATTTCGAGCAAGTCGCTCTTCAGGCGCATGAGGATCGGCTGCGTCTCAGGGTCCCCGAGGCGGCAGTTGAACTCCACTACGCGCGGCGCCCCGTGGGCGTCGATCATCAGTCCCGCGTAGAGGAAGCCGGTGTAGGGGATGCCGTCGGAGGCCATGCCCTTGACGGTCGGCGCGATGATTTCGCGCATGACGCGGTTGTGCACTTCGGGCGTCACTACCGGCGCGGGCGAGTAGGCGCCCATCCCGCCGGTGTTGGGACCCTGGTCGGCGTCGAAGACGCGCTTGTGGTCCTGGCTGGATGCGAGCGGCAGCACGTTCCTTCCGTCCACCATCACGATGAAGCTCGCTTCCTCGCCCTCCATGAACTCCTCGATCACCACGCGGTGGCCAGCCTCGCCGAGCTTGTTGCCGGAGAGCATCGAGTCGATCGCCTCCAGCGCCTCGGCCTCGCTCGTCGCGACGACGACACCCTTGCCGGCCGCGAGGCCATCGGCCTTGATCACGATCGGCGCGCCCTTCTCCTTAACGTAAGCGCGCGCCGCGGCCACGCCGGTGAATGTCTCGTGGCGCGCGGTCGGAATCCGATGGCGCTCCATGAAGCGCTTGGCGAAATCCTTCGAAGCCTCGAGCTGCGCCGCGGCCTTCACCGGCCCGAACGCCCGCAGGCCCGCGATGCGGAAGCCGTCGACGATCCCCGCGGCGAGCGGACCCTCGGGACCCACCACGGTCGCGTGGATGCCCTCGTCCTGCGCGAACTTCACGAGCTCCGGAATCGAGGTCTTGTCGACGTTGAAGAGCCCGTCTTCGCGCGCGGTGCCCGCGTTGCCTGGGGCCACGTAGACGCGCGAGACCCGGGGCGATTGCGCGAGGCGCCACGCGATGGCGTGCTCGCGGCCTCCGGAGCCGATGACCAGCAGTTTCATGAGCGCCTTGTCATCCCCGCGTAGGCGGGGACCCAATTTCTTCTAGTGCCGGAAGTGTCGCATGCCGGTGAACACCATCGCCATGCCGTGCTCGTCGGCCGCGGCGATCACTTCGGCGTCGCGCACGCTGCCGCCAGGCTGGATCACCGCGCTCGCGCCCGCCCCCGCGACCACGTCGAGGCCGTCGCGGAAGGGAAAGAATGCGTCCGAGGCCGCGACCGAGCCCCGCAGCGACAGCCCCGCGTTCTTCGCCTTGATCGCGGCGATGCGGGTCGAGTCGACACGGCTCATCTGCCCGGCGCCCACGCCCAGGGTCATGCCTCGCGCGCAGAACACGATCGCGTTCGATTTCACGAATTTCGCCACGCGGAAGGCAAAGACCAGGTCGTTCATCTCCTGCTTCGTGGGCGAGCGCTTCGTGACGATGCGCAGCTCCGCCACGTCATACGCGTCCGAACCCTGCACGAGGAGCCCGCCGCCGACGCGCTTCATGTCGAGCGAGTTGAGCGAGCGCGCAGTCTCGATCGCGAGGAGGCGCACGTTCTGCTTCGCCGCGAATGCCTGCAGCGCCTCGGGCGCATAGGACGGCGCGATCACCACCTCGACGAACTGCTTCGATACCGCCTCGGCCACCTCCCGGTCGACGGGGCGATTGAAGGCGATGATGCCGCCGAAGGCCGAAGTGGGATCGGTGAGGAAGGCATTGCGGTACGCGGCGAGCGGCGAATCGGCCACCGCCACGCCGCACGGATTGGCATGCTTGACGATGACGCACGCGGGCACATCGAACGTGCGGCAGCATTCCCACGCCGCATCGGCGTCGGCGATGTTGTTGTAGCTCAGCTCCTTGCCCTGCAGCTGGCGAAAGCGGGCGAGCGTGCCCGCGGGCGGATCGGCCTCGACGTAGAAGGCCGCCGCCTGGTGCGGGTTTTCGCCGTAGCGCAGCGATTGGGCGAGCCGCACCTGCAGGTTGTACCGCTCCGGGAACTCGCGCACCTTGCCGTCCGGCTCGCGCGCGGTGAGCCAGTTGGAGATCATGCCGTCGTATTCGGCGGTGTGGCTGAAGGCCTTGGCCGCGAGGCGGTAGCGCTCGTCGAAATCGAGCCGCCCCTTCCCGGCCTTGAGCTTGGCGAGGATTGGCGCGTAATCCGCCGGATCGGTCACCACCGCGACGAACGCGTGGTTCTTCGCCGCCGCGCGCACCATCGCCGGGCCGCCGATGTCGATGTTCTCGATCGCCTCTTCCATGGTGCAGCCGGGCTTCGCGACCGTGCGCGCGAAGGGGTAGAGGTTCACCACCACCATGTCGATCGGCGGAATGGCGTGGGCCTTCATCGCCTCGACATGGTCGGGGCGGTCGCGCCGCGCGAGGATGCCGCCGTGGACCTTGGGATGCAGCGTCTTCACGCGGCCTTCCATCATCTCGGGGAAGCCGGTGTAGTCGGAGACGTCGGTGACCACGACGCCGTTCAGGCGCAGGAGCTGCGCGGTACCGCCGGTGGAGAGGAGCTCGACGCCGTGGGTGAGCAGCGCCTTGGCGAAGTCGACCACCCCCGCCTTGTCGGAGACGCTGATGAGGGCGCGCTGGATCTTCATTCTTGTCGCCCCGTCGAAGGACGGGGCCCAATCATTGGATCCCGGCCTTCGCCGGGATGACTCTAGTCGAGGCCGTGTTGCTGCAGCTTCTTGCGCAGCGTGTTGCGGTTCATGCCCAGGAGCCTGGCGGCGCGGGTCTGGTTGCCCTGCGCCTGGAACATGACCACCTCGAGCATGGGCTTCTCGACCGCGGCCACCACCATCTCGTAGATTCCCGAGGCCTTTTCGCCATCGAGGTCCTTGAAATACTGCCGCATGACCTTGCGCACGGTCGACGTCAGCTCGTTCTCGCGCGCGGATTCGGATCTTCCGTCCGACTTGTGTCTAGGCTGCAAGGGCCACCTCGTTGTTTTCGTATTCGAGCCGCGCCGACTGCGCAAGCAGCTCGCCGAAGAATGCGGCCACGGCGGCGAGCTGGAATTCGGCGGTCTCGAGGGTATTCATGCGGGCGCGAAACACGGCGGAGTTCTTGAGCCCCTTGGTGTACCACCCGATGTGCTTCCTCGCCACCCGCGTGCCGCGCTCGTAGCCGTAGAAGGCGTAGAGCTCGTGCAGGTGGCCGACGAGGACGTCGCGGATCTCCTCCACCCCGGGGGGCGGAAGCTTAGTCCCGGTCTTCAGGTAATGGTCGATCTCGCGGAAGATCCACGGACGGCCCTGGGCGGCGCGGCCGATCATGATCGCGTCCGCCCCGGTGTATTCGAGCACCCACTTCGCCTTTTCCGGCGTCTCGATGTCGCCGTTGGCGACGACGGGAATCGCCACCGAGCCCTTCACCGCGCGGATGGTGTCGTACTCCGCGTCGCCGTTGTACATGCAGGCGCGCGTGCGCCCGTGCATGGCGAGCGAGCGGATGCCGTGATCTTCGGCGATCTTCGCGATACGCAGCGCGTTGCGGTTTTCCTTGTTCCAGCCGGTCCGGATCTTGAGGGTGACGGGCACATCGACCGCGCGCACCACCGCGTCGACGATGCGGGCCACGAGCGGCTCGTCCTGGAGGAGCGCGGAGCCGGCGAACACGTTGCAGATCTTCTTCGCCGGGCAGCCCATGTTGATGTCGATGATGTCGGCGCCGCTGTCGACGTTGTAGCGGGCAGCCTCGGCCATCATCCCCGGGTCCGCCCCGGCGATCTGGATCACCTTGGGCTCGACCTCGCCCTCGTGGTTGCCCCGGCGGATGGTCTTCTCCGACCCCCACAGGAGCGAATTGGACGCGACCATCTCGGAAACGGCCATCCCCGCCCCCAGCCGCTTGCAGAGGCTGCGGAAAGGACGATCGGTCACGCCCGCCATGGGCGCGACGATCAGGTTGTTCTTCAGTTGGATGGGGCCGATCTTCAAGGTGGTGTCTCGGATTTCCGTTTCCGCCACGCAACCGGCCGGCGACGGCGGAAAGGTGCTTATTTTATACGCGACGCAAATCGCGAGTGAAGCAAAATCGCGCGCGCACCGTTTTTCGTGTCGCGAATTTACGACAGTTGTCAAGCAGCAAGAACTACGCCGATTCCGCGACGAGGCGAAACGCCGGAACGGGTTTGTGGAATCCTTTTAGGGCGAGATCTCCGGCCGGCTGCGCGGCGAGCCCGGGCCCGAGCGAGCCGACGATGCGCTGGGACACGAGGATCTCGCCGCCTTTCGCCTCGCCGCACAGGCGCGAGGCGAGGTTGCACACCGTGCCGATCGCGCCATAGTCCCAGCGGCCTTCGAATCCGATCTTGCCGAGCGTCGCGTAGCCCTGCGCGATGCCTACGCCGAGCTTCAGGTCGTACCCGCGCTGCTTCCAGCCCGCGGCGAGCGGCACGAACGCGCGCTGCATATCGAGCGCCATCCGCGCGGCGCGCGCCGCGGCGTCGGGAACGGGAATCGGGTCGTTGAAGAACACCATGATGCCGTCGCCCGCGTACGCGTCGAGCGTCCCGCCGTGCGCCTGGACCAGCCGGCCCATGCCCGCGTAATACTCGTTGAGCACGCCCATCACCTCCTCGGGATCGGCGGTCTCGGTGAAGGCGGTGAAGCCGCGCAGGTCGAGGAACACGACCGCGATTTCGCGGCGGTGGTGCTTGAGGAGCTCCTCGCCACCCGTAAGGACGAGTTCAGCCAGCTGCGGCGGCAGGAAGCGGTGCAGGCTCTTCGCCTTCTCGAGCTGCGCGACCCCATCGGCGACACGCGCCTCCAGGGTGCGGTTCCACTCGGCCAGCTCGTGCGCCTGGCGCTCGGCGGTCTCGCGATAGGCCTTGATGCGCAGCAGCGAGCGCACCCGCGCGAACATCTCCTGCTGGTTGATCGGCTTGGTGAGGAAATCGTCGGCGCCCGCCTCGATGCCCTTGACGCGCTCTTCCGGCTGATCGAGCGCGGTCACCATCACCACCGGCAGCATCTCGGTCTCGCGGCGCGCGCGGATTTCGCGGCAGACGTCGTAGCCGGAGAGGTCGGGCATCATCACGTCGAGAAGCACCAGGTCCGGGCGCTCGGATAGCGATTTTTCGAGGCCCTCGCGGCCTCCACCGGCGGTGATCACCTCGTAGCTGCGGGTCTTGAGCATGCCGGCGAGCATGCGAACGTTGGCGGCGACGTCGTCGACGACGAGGATGCGCGCGCCCTCGCCCGAGCTCATCCGCGTGCCCCGGCGAGCAGCTTCGCGATCGTCGCGAGCAGCCTCTTCACGTCGATCGGTTTGGTCTCGAATCCGTCGAAGCCGGCCTCTTTCATGCGCGCGCTGTCTTCGGGCATGGCCGAAGCGGTGACCGCCACGATCGGCATGCGGCGAATCGCGGGGTCCGTGCGGATTCGCTTGAAGGCCTCGATGCCGTCGATTCCGGGGAGCTGGTAATCCATGAGGACCAGGTCGGGCGAATGCTCGCGCGCCGCGTCGATCGCGGCCTCGCCGGTCTCGACCTCGACCGTGCGATAGCCCATCTTCTCGAGCACCTTGCGCGCGAGCTTGCGGTTCTTCTCGTTGTCCTCGACGATGAGGATCAGCTCATTGGCCATGGGAGACCTCGGGCGCCGGCGCGGTGTCCGGCAGGAAAACGGTGAAGGTCGATCCCTTGCCGACCTCGCTCATCAAGCCGATCCGGCCGCCGTGGAGCGCGACGAACTTGCGCGTGAGCGCGAGCCCGAGGCCGGTGCCCTCGGCCTTGCGGGTGTAGTCCGTGCCGACCTGCTTGAACTCCTCGAACACCGCTTCGCGGTCTTCGGGCGCGATGCCGACGCCGGTATCGGTCACCGCGATTTCCAATCCGCCGGGAACCTTGCGTGCCGCCACCCGGATCGCCCCGCCCTCGGGCGTGAACTTCACCGCGTTCGACAGCAGGTTGAGCAGGATCTGCTTGAGCTTGCGCTCGTCGGCCCGCCAGATTCCGAGCGACGGGTCGACCTCGCTGGTGAGCGAGATCCGATGCCGCGAAGCGCGCTCCTTCACCAGCGTGATCGCGTTGTCCACCGCGCTCGGCAGGTCGAACTCCGCCACCATCAGCTCCATGCGCCCCGCTTCGACCTTGGCGAGGTCGAGGATGTCGTTGATGAGGGAGAGCAGGTGCTTGCCGGACTCGTGGATGTCGCGGATGAACTCCGCCTGCTCCTCGTTCAGCTCGCCGAACATCTTGTCCTGCAGGACCTCGGAGAAGCCGATGATGGCGTTCAGCGGCGTGCGCAGCTCGTGCGACATGTTGGCGAGGAACTCGCTCTTGTGCTTGTTGGCGACCTCGAGCTGGCGGCTCTTGTCCCGGATCTCGTCGAAGAGGCGCGCGTTCTCGATCGCGATCACGGCCTGGTCGGCGAAAGTCGTCAGCAGGTCGAACTGCCGCTGCGGAAAATCGCCCGGCTCCTCGCGTGCGACCACGATCGCTCCCTCGACACGCCGTTCCTTCAACAGGGGTACCCCGAGCAAGCTGCGATAACCCACCCGTGTCGCGGCCTCCTTGTGGTCGTATTGCGTATCGGCGAACACGTCTGCAATCTGCAAAGGCTCTCCGGCCGCGACCACGCGCGCGGCGAGAGATCCGCCCCCCGGCCTCATCGGGTAATTCGCCTTGACCGCGTCGCTCGCCAGGCCATCGAGTCCGTGGAAGGCGGCCAGCTGGATGAGCTTCCCGTCGAATCTCACGACGAAGGCGAATCTTGCGGCACACAGGATCGCCGCACGCTCGGCGATCGAATCGAACACGGGCTGAACGTTGGTGAGCGAGCCGCTGATGACGCGCAGTACCTCGGCCGTGGCCGTCTGATGCTGCAACGCCTCGCGGGTCTCATTGAACAACCGTACGTTCTCGATCGCGATAACGGCCTGGTTCGCGAATGTGCTCAGCACCTCGATCTGCCGGGGAGAAAACTCTCGAACCTCTTTGCGATAGATTATGATGCCGCCGACCACGCGTCCCTCCTTGAGCATCGGCAGAGCGAGATAAGTGCGGCCGCCGCCGAACTCAACCATCATTACGGCCATCTTCAATCGCGCCTTGTACATGGCGGATTCCTTCAGATCGAGAACCTGGAATGGCTTGCCGTCTTTCACCATTCGCAGGACCGCCGTGCCCGGATCGGGAATAAACGGCCCACGGAAAAGCCACTTCGCGAACTCCTCGCTGGCGCCAAGCTGTGCAAGGTGCTCATAGTGCAGACCATCGTATCGGCCCAGAAGCGCCAACTGAGCGTCGCAAAGGTGTGTGGCTTTCTCGAGAATTGCATCGAAGACCGGCTTGAGGTCCGAATGAGACCTGCTGATGACAGAAAGAACCTCGCTCGTGGCAGTCTGATGCTCCAGCGCCTCTGTCAACTCCAGCGTTCGCTCATCAACCTTGCGCTCAAGATCCGCGTAAGACTCCTCGAGCCTGGCGCTCATGCCGTTGAACTCGGTGGCGAGCGCCTCGAGCTCGTCGCCGGTCTTCACGTCGATGCGCGCCCCCAACTCTCCAGCGCCGATCTTCTGCGCGCCTTCCCGCAACGTGCGAATGGGGCGCACCATGCTGCGCGCGAGAAACAGCGCGCCGACGGCGGAAAGCACCAGCCCGAGCGCAAGCAGGGCGATGGCCCGCATGATCGAGGCATCCAGCGTGGCATACACCTCGGCCTCGGGCTGCTCGGCGAACACCTTCCACCCGAGAGGATCGATGGTTGCATAGGCGACGAGCACCGAGCCGCCGGCGGCATCGCGCGAGACCATCGCGGGCTCGTCGCCAGCGGCCCCGGCGAGCGCCGCCTTCACGTGCGGCAGCGATGAGAGGTCGGTCTTGCGCAGCACCAGCCCGATATCCGGATCAGCGACCAGGTGCCCGGTGGAGTCGACGACGTAGGCCTTGCCTTTCACGCCCACGCGGATGCGCGAGATCACGTCCCAGATGAACTTGAGGTTCACCTCGGCGACGGTGAGCGATGCCGCCATGCCCCGGCCGCGTACGGCGATCGTCATGTACGGCTCGGTGCCCTTGCGGAAATAGACGGGCCCGAACCAGGTCTCGCCCGCCTTCGCCTTCTGGAAAGCCGGTTCCTGCGACCGGTCGCGGTTCGTGCCGGACGTGTCCATGGAAAGCCGCGACACGGACATTTCCTCGCGTCCGTTGGCGTCGATCTGGCTCACGTCGGTGATCGCGGGGACGACGCGCAGGAGCTTCAGGAACTCGAGGCGGCGCTGCTCGGCCCCGCCCGAGCCCAGCTGGAGGAGCGCGGCGAACGCGACCTGCTGCTCGATCTGCCGCACGAACTGCTCGATGCGAGCCGCTGCGGCGACCGCCTTCTCGCGCTGCAGCGAGGCGAGCGCGTCGGTGTTCTCCTTGTACGCGAAGTAAAGGCCGATCGCGCTCGAGATCAGCAGCGCGCCGCAGACCAGCGCGATGATGAGGACGAAGTACTTGAGGAAGAGCCTGCTTCGATGGAACCCCTTCGGGGCCGGCGCGGCCGCCTCGGCGGGCTGCGCGACCGCGGGCGCCCCTCCGGCGATCCGGCTCACCCCTTCACCCGATGACCCGGTCGGCGCGCACCAGGATCGAGTCGGCGACCTTGACACCCATCGTGCGTGCGGTCGCCTGGTTCACCCAGAGCTCGAGGCTCGAGGGCTGCTCGACCGGCAGCTCGGCGGGCCGCGCGCCCTTCGCGATACGGTCTACGTAGTGCGCCGATCGGCGAAAGCCGTCACTTACGCTCGAGCCGTAGGAGATGAGACCGCCGTGCTCGACGAACTCATGGATGAAATACACCATCGGAATCCTGTGGCGCAGGGCAAGCTCGGGCAGGAGGCTCGTGTAGGGGAAGCTGATCGCGAGTCCCGCGAGGTCGATCGCGGCGCTGAAGCGTTCCTTCTGCATGTCGACGTAGACACGCTTGAAATCCGCGTCGTCCTCGGCGAGGAAGCTCTTGAAGGCCATCCCGAGCCGCTGGGCGGTACGCTCGAGCATCTGCATCTCGGTCGGGCCCACGATCTCGTAGCGCCAGCGCACGAACGCGATCCTGTCCGCCGAAGGCAGCAACTCCTTCACCAGCTCGATGCGCTTGATGCTCACCTCGATCAGGGTCGAGGAAATGCCGGTCACATTGCCTCCCGGGCGCGCGAGGCTCGCCACCACGCCGCTTGCGACAGGGTCGGTAGCGGCCGTCATCACGATGGGAATCGTGCGCGTCACGTTCTGCGCCGCCGCGGTGGTCACCTCGCAGGTGGTCATGATGAAGTCCGGATTCGCCGCGGCGATGTCCTTCGCGATCCAGCTGAAGGGCTTGATCGTGTCGCCGCGCCAGAAATACTGGATATTGAAGTCGCGCCCCTCCGAGTATCCCAGCTCCTTCATGCCGCCGCGAAACGCATCGACGTAGGTGCGCTGGTCCTGGTAGGTGCCGCCGGAGAACCAGGCGATGCGGATGGGCTTGCGCGCGGCCTGCGCGCGGGCAAGCGCGGGCAGCAGCGCGGATGCGGCGAGTCCGAGGACGTCGCGTCGGGAAATCATGGCCGCTTCATTCGACCACTTTGTCGGCCCGCAACAGCACCGATTGCGGGATCGCCATGCCCATCTCGCGCGCCGTTTTCAGGTTCACCGAGAGGTCGAACTTCGTCGGTTGGGCCACGGGCAGCGTCTGCGGCTTCGTTCCCTTGAGGATCCGGTCGACGTAACCCGCGGCCTGGCGGTAGCCGTCGGCGAAGCTCTGGCCGTAGCTCATGAGACCGCCGGCATCGACAAACTCGCTGGTGGCATGAAGCGTGGGCATACGATTGCGCGTGCCGAAGGCCGCGATCGACACTCGCAACTCGGTAAGCATCGGGTCGTCGGGGAGGATGAAGATCCCGTCCTGCCGGTCGTGCGCGATCGAATCGAGCACCCCCGGCATGGCTTCCTTGTTGGCGATGTCGTATCGCTTCACGCGCAGCTTGACTCGCCCCGCGGACTCCTCGGCGGCCGCCCAGAGGCGCGAGTGGACCGGATTCTTGACGTTGTACAGAACCGCGACCCGCCCATTCGCGGGCAACACCGCGGCGAAGTTCTCCAGCATCTTGGGGACCAGCTCTTCCTGCATGCTGGCCGTGCCGGTGAGATTTCCGCCGGGTTGCGCAAGGCTTGCGACCAGCCGCTGGCCAACCGGGTCGGCGATCATCGTCATCACGATCGGAATTCCGGAGCTCGCCTGGCTCATGGCGCGTGTGGATGGCGTGCACATCGTGACCACGACGTCGGGTTTCATCGATTCGAGCTCACGCGCATAGTTCGCGAGCCGGTCGTAGTCGCCTCCCGCATAGCGCCGGGTCACCTGCAGGTTGCGCCCCTCGACGTAGCCCTGGTCGCGCAGCGCGCCGATGAGCACAGTCTCGAGGATCGAGCGCTGGCTGGCGGAGCCCGCGAAGAGGATGCCCATGCGCTTCATCTCGTCGGCGACGACGGACGGTGCTGCCGCAAAAGCGACTGCGGCGAGAATGCAGCTTCCAAGCAGGCGCTTCACGCTCATGGCCTCTCCCCGGTTGGTACGGGCAAACACACCGCGGCGCCTATTCTGGCCCGATCGGGCGCAATCGGCTAGGCGACTTATCATCCCGCCCACCTTCAGCCGATCACGAGATCTGCGCGCACAAGGAGGGTCGGCGGAAAGACAATTCCCAGAACCTGGGCGGTCTTGCGGTTGAGAAAGAGGTCGAACTTGTCGGTCTGCTGGAAGGGCAGATCCCGCGGCTTCGCGCCATTGAGTATCCGGTCGATGTACGCCGCCGCTCGCCTGGAGTGATCATCTGAGCTCGCGCCGTAACTCATGAGCCCGCCGGCCTCGACGAACAAGCGCGTTCCTCCGGAGCTTGGCAACCGATGGGCGAGCGCGAGCTTTGCGAGCTGGTCGCGCCGGTCCGTGAGGAAACCATCGATGGACACATTGAGGGCATCGACGCGCTCACGCTGAAAGATGGCGGCGGACCGCTCGATATCCTCCGGACGTTTCACGGGTAGGCTCACGACGGTCAGGCCAAGCCTTTCGATGCCCTTCCTGATCTCGCCCAACCCGATTTCATTTCCCTGGTTTTCTGGATTCCAGAAGTGCCCGATCCGCCGCGCCTTGGGGACGAGCGATGCAACGATCTCGAGTCTCTTGAGGGCCGCTTCAGAGCCGCGGTTGGTGGTTCCGGTGACGTTGCCAATGGGCACTGCCAAGCTCTCGGCGAATCCGGAGGCGATGGGATCCGTAAGGCTCATCGCCACAATCGGGACTTGCCGCGTGGCTCTCTGTGCTGCCTGGGTCGCGGCCGTGCCGAGCGTCACGATCACATCCACCTTGCGCGCCACGAGATCCGCCGCAAGCGCAGGCAAGCGCTCGTATCGGCTGTCCGCGAAGCGCAACTCCCAGGCGAGATTCCTTCCCTCGACGTAGCCCAGCTCGCGCATGGCCTGCTCTAGCGAATCTATGGTCGTCGTCGTGTTGCGGGACGAACCGCTGAGCAATCCGACTCGGTACGAACCTGGAGCCGCCGCAGGCGCCGCAATGCGCGGCATCGCCAGACACGTCAGCGCCGCACCCACGATCAGTCTTCTTCCCGGTCGCATTACCGCCGGCTCCCTTTTGCACCATGCACTGCGCGATCCTTGCCGCAGGTCATGGTACGCCGTACCCGCCGCCACCCGGCGTCTCGATGACGAAAACGTCGCCCGCGGCGACCTGCGTCTCGTCGGCATAGGACAAGTCCGTGCGCGAGCCATCGGCGCGCTCGACCCAGTTGCGCCCGACGTCTCCGGGCCCGCCGCCCGCCATCCCGTACGGCGCGATTCGCCGATGTCCCGCGAGGATCGCAGCCGTCATCGGCTCGAGGAAGCGCACGCGGCGCGTGGCGCCGTTGCCGCCGTGCCACTTGCCCTTGCCGGCGCTGCCCTGGCGGATCGAATGCTCGTCGATGCGCACCGGGAAGCGCCACTCGAGCACCTCGGCATCGGTCAGGCGCGAATTGGTCATGTGGCACTGCACGGTATCGGTGCCGTTGAAGCCGTCGCCCGCCCCCGTGCCGCCGGAGATCGTCTCGTAGTATTGGTAGCGGTCGTCGCCGAAGGTGAAGTTGTTCATCGTCCCGTAGGAGGCAGCCATGACCCCGAGCGCGCCGTAGATGGCGTCGGTGATGCACTGCGAGGTCTCGACGTTTCCTGCAACCGTCGCCGCGGGCGGCTTCGGGTTGAGCATCGAGCCCTCGGGGATAATCACCTTGAGCGGCTTGAGGCAACCCGCGTTGAGCGGGATGTCGTCGTCCACCAACGTGCGAAACACGTACAGCACCGCGGCATAAGTGACGGCGGAGGGCGCGTTGAAATTGCTCTCGAGCTGCGCGCTGGTGCCGGTGAAGTCGAGCGTGGCGCTGCGCCGGTCGGCGCCAATCGAGATCTTCACCTTGATCACCGCGCCGTTGTCCATCTCGTAGGCGAATTCGCCGTCCTTGAGGACGCCGATCACGCGCCGCACGCATTCCTCGGCGTTGTCCTGCACGTGGCGCATGTAGGCGCGCACGACTTCGAGCCCGAAGTGGACGACCATGCGCTTCAACTCCTGCACGCCCTTCTCGTTGGCGGCGATCTGGGCGCGAAGATCGGCGATGTTCTGGTCGGGATTGCGCGCCGGGTAGCGGGCGGCGCCGAGGAGCCGGCGCATCTCGCCTTCGAGCATGCGGCCATCCTCGACCAGCTTCACATTGTCGAGCAGCACGCCTTCCTCCTCGACGTTCTTCGAGAAGGGCGGCATCGAGCCGGGGGTAATGCCGCCGATGTCGGCGTGGTGGCCGCGCGAGCCAACATAAAACAGGATCTCGCGCTCCGCCTCATCAAAGACCGGCGTGATCACCGTGACGTCCGGCAGGTGCGTGCCGCCGTTGTAGGGGTCGTTGAGCACGTAGACGTCGCCCGGCTTCATCTTCCCCACGTTCTTGGCGATCACCGTCTTGATGCTTTCGCCCATCGAGCCCAGGTGCACCGGCATGTGCGGCGCGTTGGCGATGAGGTTGCCGGCTGCGTCGAAGAGCGCGCACGAGAAATCGAGGCGCTCCTTGATGTTCACCGAGTAGGCGGTCTGGGCCAGGCGCACGCCCATCTGCTCGGCGATCGACATGAAGAGGTTGTTGAAGACCTCGAGCATCACGGGATCGGCCGTCGTGCCGGCGGCGTACGCGGCCTTGCGCTCCACGACGCGCTCGAGCACCAGGTGGTCGCGGTCGGTGACACGAGCCTCCCATTCAGGCTCGACGATGGTGGTCGCGTTGCGCTCGGCGATGATCGCCGGGCCGGCGATGACCGAGCCCGGGAAGAGCTTGTCGCGCGCATACACGGGCGTCTCGTGGCCCTTCCCGCCCGTGGTCATGCCCACGCGTGCGATCGGCAAGGCCTTGGATATCGTGGCGGGGCTGGCGACGATCAACCCCGGGGGCGCGTCCGAGCGCCCCACCGCTTCGACCGAGACCGCTTCGGCGATGAGCGCGCGCTCGCGCATGAGGAAGCTGAAGCGGCTGCGGTACTGGCTCTCGAACTCCTCGCGCATCGCCGCCGTGTCGCCGAGCGGGACCGCGAGCGACGTGTCGGTGCCGTCGTACTTGAGGTGCACGCGCTTCTCGAGTCGCTCGAGCGCGGAACCCTGCGCGGTGAGCTCGCGGACGCACGCCTCGCCCAGGCGCACGCACTTCTCCTCGATGTCGGTGATCGCGGCGTCCTCGAGGCGCCGCTCGACCGCCTCTTCGCGAAGCGAGCGCACCTGCGCAAGTCCCATCCCGTACGCCGAAAGGACTCCCGCGAGCGGGTGGATGTAGACACGCTTCATGCCGAGCTCATCGGCAACCAGGCAGGCGTGCTGGCCGCCCGCCCCGCCGAAGCAGGCGAGCGTGTATTCGGTGACGTCGTGGCCGCGCTGCACGGAGATGAACTTGATCGCGTTCGCCATGTTCGCGACCGCGATGCGCACGTAGCCCTCGGCCACGCCCTCGGGCGTCTGCGACCTGCCCGTCGCGCCCTCGATCTCCTTGGCGAGTGCCGCGAACTTCTCGCGCACCACCTCGCCGTCCAGCTTCTGGTCGCCGCGCGGGCCGAACACTTTCGGGAAGAAGTCGGGCTGGATCTTTCCCAGCATCACGTTGCAGTCGGTCACGGTGAGCGGGCCGCCGCGCCGGTAGCTCGCCGGCCCCGGGTTGGCCGCCGCGGAGTCGGGGCCCACGCGCTGGCGCTGGCCGTCGAAGAAGAGGATCGAGCCGCCGCCAGCCGCGATGGTGTGGATCGACATCATCGGCGCGCGCATGCGCACCCCCGCGACCTGCGTCTCGAACTCGCGCTCGAGCTCGCCGGCGTAGTGCGACACGTCGGTCGAGGTGCCGCCCATGTCGAAGCCGATCACCTTCTTGAACCCGGCGGCCTCCGAAGTGCGCACCATGCCTACGATGCCGCCCGCGGGCCCCGAGAGGATCGAGTCCTTGCCCTGGAAGCGGTGCGCATCGGTAAGGCCGCCGTTGGATTGCATGAACATGAGGCGCGCGCCCGGGAGTTCCGCGGCCACCTGGTCCACGTATCGCCTCAGGATCGGCGAGAGATAGGCGTCGACCACCGTCGTATCGCCGCGCGAGACGATCTTCATGAGTGGCGACACGGAATGCGAAACCGAGATCTGCTCGAAGCCCGCATCCTTCGCGAGCTCCGCGACGCGCGCCTCGTGCGACGGATAGCGATAGCCGTGCATGAGGACGATCGCGATCGACTTGAACCCCTGGGCGCGCGCCGCTTCCAGGTCGCGAATCACGGCGGGCTCGTCGAGGATGCGAATCACGGCGCCGCGCGCGGCGACCCGCTCGTTCACCTCGACGACGCGGGTATAGAGCAGCTCCGGCAGCCGGATGTTGCGGTCGAAGATGCGCGGCCGGTTCTGGTAGGCGATGCGCAGCTGGTCGCGAAAGCCGCGAGTGATGAAGAGCACCGTGGGCTCGCCCTTGCGCTCGAGGAGCGCGTTGGTCGCGACCGTAGTGCCCATCTTCACCGCCTCGATCTTCTCGACCGGGATCGGCGCGTCCGGCGCCACGCCGAGCAGATGGCGAATGCCGGCGATCGCGGCGTCGCGATATTGCTCGGGATTGTCGGAGAGCAGCTTGTGGGTGGCGAGCTCTCCACTGGGCTTGCGCGCGACGACGTCGGTGAACGTCCCGCCGCGATCAATCCAGAACTGCCAGCCCGCCTTGCTCGCTTTCATCACTCCATTTTGACACGCACCCCCCGGTTTGTTAGGTTGGCCCCACACCCCGAGGAGAGGAATCCATGAAAGCCCTTCAGGCATTCGCCGGCGCGCTCGCCGCCGCCTTCTGCTGCGCCGCGGCCGCGCAGACCAAGTGGGACATGCCCACGCCCTATCCGGCCACCAATTTCCACACCGAGAACATCGCCGAGTTCGCCGCCGACGTCGAGAAGGCGACCGGCGGCAAGCTCAAGATCACAGTCCACTCCGCCGCCTCGCTCTTCAAGGCCCCGGAAATCAAGCGCGCCGTGCAGGGCGGGCAGGCGCAGATCGGCGAGATCCTCGTCTCCGGCTACTCGAACGAGGATCCGATCTTCGGCATCGATTCGGTGCCGTTCCTCGCCACCAGCTACACGGATGCGGCCAAGCTCTGGAAGGCATCGCACAAGGCGCTGGACGAGCGCTTCGCGATACAGGGATTGATCATCCTCTATTCGGTGCCGTGGCCCCCGCAAGGCATCTACTCGAGCAAGCCGCTCGCGTCGATCGCCGACATGAAGGGCCTCAAGATGCGCACCTACAACCCCTATACCTCGCGCATCGCGGAGCTCGTCGGCGCGCAGCCGGTGACCATCCAAGTGGCCGAGCTGGCCCAGGCCTTCGCTACCGGGGCGGTCAACGCCAACATCACCTCGGGCGCGACCGGATACGACACGAAGGCGTGGGAGGTCGTGAAGTACTACTACGACACGCAAGCATGGCTGCCGAAGAACATCGTGTTCGTGAACAAGCAGGCCTACGACGCGCTCGACAAGGCGTCCCAATCGGCGCTCCTCAAGGCGGCGGCCGACGCCGAGGCGCGCGGCTGGAAGGCTTCCGAGGAGAAGAACAAGTTCTACCTCGAGCAGATGGCGAAGAACGGCATGAACGTCGCGCCGCCGCCGGCGCAGCTCAAGGCCGACTTCAGGAAGGTCGGCGAGACCATGACCGCCGAGTGGCTCGCGAACGCCGGGGCCGATGGGAAAGCGATCGTCGAGGCTTATCGCAAGTGATTGGGTCCCGGACCGTTGCCGCGACCGCGGCGTCCGGGATGACATGCGCAAGGCGCTAGACGCGCTCTACGACGCCGCGGCCTATGCCGCGGCGTTTTTCATGGTCGGCGTGCTCATGATGGTGCTCGCAAGCGTCGCGGGGCGCCTGCTCGGCTTCAACCTGCGGGGCTCCGACGCCTACGCCGGCTATTGCATGGCCGCGGCGAGCTTCCTCGCGCTCGCCCACACGCTCAAGCGCGGCGAGCACATCCGCGTGACGCTGTTCCTCGAGCGCTTCGGCGGACGGCTCAAGCGCCCGCTGGAGCTCTGGAGCCACGCCGCGGGGACTTTTTTCTGCGCCGGCCTCGCCTTCTACAGCGCGCGCCAGGTGTGGCTGTCGTACTCGTACCACGACATCTCGCAGGGCAACGACGCCACGCCGTTGTGGATTCCGCAGATCGCGATGGCCGTGGGCGCGATCGTGCTGCTGGCGGCGATGGTGGATGACTTCGTCCTCGTCATCCGGCGCCGCGAGCTCGCCGCGGCGCCCACCGACGAGATCAAGGCGGTCGAGTAGATGGACGTCCTCGTCACCATCCTGCTGATCGCGCTCCTTTTCGTGTTGCTCGGCAGCGGCCTTTGGATCGGGCTCGCGCTCCTCGGCGTGGCGTGGATCGGGATGGAGCTCCTCACCAGCCGCCCCGTGGGCGACGCGATGGCGGTCACCATCTGGGGCTCGCTCTCATCGTGGACGCTCACCGCGCTGCCGCTCTTCGTGTGGATGGGCGAGATCCTGTTCCGCACCAAGCTCTCGGAGGACATGTTCAAGGGCCTCGCCCCGTGGCTCACGCGCCTGCCGGGGCGCCTGCTGCACACCAACATCATCGGCTGCACCATCTTCGCGGCGGTGTCGGGCTCGAGTGCGGCGACCTGCGCCACCATCGGCAAGATGACGCTGCCGGAGCTCAAGCGTCGCGGCTATCCCGAGGACATGACCATCGGCACGCTCGCCGGCGCGGGCACCCTCGGCCTGCTCATCCCGCCGTCGATCATCATGATCGTCTACGGCGTGAGCGCGGACGTCTCGATCACGCGCCTCTTCATCGCCGGGGTGATTCCAGGCCTGCTGCTCGCCGGGTTGTTCATGGGCTACACCATCGTCTGGGCGTTAATCCATCCCGATCGCATCCCGCCGCCGGACATGAAGATGACGTTCGGCGAGAAGGTATTCGCCTCGCGCCACCTGATTCCCGTGGTCGCCTTGATCGCGCTCGTCCTGGGGTCGATCTATGTCGGCATCGCCACGGCGACGGAGGCCGCCGCGCTCGGAGTCGTCGGCGCTCTCGCGCTGTCGTGGGTGCAGGGATCGATGAGCGCGAAGGTCTTCACGGTGAGCCTGCTCGGCGCGACGCGCCTCTACTGCATGATCGCGTTCATCCTCGCGGGCGCTTCGTTCCTCACGCTCTCCATGGGCTACATCGGCCTGCCGCGCAAGCTCGCGGAGTTCATCACCGGCATGGGCCTGTCGCAGCTCTGGCTGCTCTTCTGGCTGATGGTGTTCTACATCATCCTCGGCTGCTTCCTCGACGGCATCTCGATGGTGGTGCTCACGATGGGCGTGATCCTGCCCACCATCGTCAAGGCCGGCATCGACCTGGTGTGGTTCGGCATCTTCATCGTGCTGGTGGTCGAGATGGCGCAGATCACGCCGCCCGTGGGTTTCAACCTCTTCGTGCTGCAGGGGATGACGGGCCGGCAAATCACCTGGATCGCGCGCGTCTCGATGCCGCTTTTCTTCCTCATGGTGGCGGCGGTGGCGCTGATCTACTTCTTCCCGGGGCTGGTGACATGGCTTCCCGGACGGATGAGCTAAGATAAGGGCGAAATTCGCCCATTCCCGGCTGGAGGCCTGCATGAGCGACGACAGAACCGTCAGGGACGCGATGCTGGAAACGGTCCTCAACCAGATCGAGACCGGGGATCCGCCCGAGACGAAGCAGACCTACGAGCGGCTCATGGCGGCGGGGCAGTCGAAGAGCCAGGCCCTGCAGCACATCGCCGCGGCGATGCGGGTCGAGATGGGGCGCATGCTCAAGGATGGCACCCCCTTCGACAACAAGCGCTTCGCCGAGCTGCTTTCCAAGATTCCCGACGACTGACCCTTGTGCCTCATCGCCCTCGCCTGGCGCGCGCGCTCCGACCTGCCGCTGGTGGTCGCCGCGAACCGGGACGAATGGCGCGAACGCCCGGCGCAGCCCGCCCACTGGTGGCCTGACCATCCCTCGATACTTGCCGGCCGCGACCTGCAGGCCGGCGGAACCTGGATGGGCGTGACGCGCGGCGGACGGTTCGCCGCGGTCACCAACTTCCGCGATCCTTCCGACAAGCGCTCCGATGCGAAGTCGCGCGGCACGCTGGTGACGGAGTTCCTCCTGGGAGACGACACGCCCGAGCGGTTTCTATCGGGCCTTTCCGCGCGCTCGCGCGACTACAACGGTTTCAACCTGGTGCTGGGCGATGGAGCAAGCCTCTGGTACTACGGCAGCCGGGACGCGCCGCGCGCGATCGAGCCCGGCGTGCACGCGCTCTCGAATCACCTGCTTGACGAGCCATGGCCCAAGGTGGTGCGAGGACGCGAGCGCATGACTCGGGCGCTCGATGATGCCGACCCGATGTCGCGCCTTTTCGAGCTCCTCTCCGCGCAGGAAAACGCGCCCGACGAGTCGCTTCCCAATACCGGCGTGGGGATCGTGTGGGAACGGCGCCTCGCATCGGCACTCATCACGGGCGAGGACTACGGCACGCGCGCCTCGACCGTCCTGCTTGTGTCCGCACGGGGCGAGGCCGCCCTCGAAGAGCGGACGCGCGCAGCCGACGGCGCGGTCGCGGGGCGTGTCGCCCACCGCTTCACGTTCGTTCCAGAGGCAACCGCAGCGATCTCTCGACAGGAGGAGATATGAATCGACGCAACCTGGTTTCTGCCGCCGCGGCCGTCGCCTTGCTCGCCTTCGCCGCCTCGGCACCGGCGCAGGAGCCGATCGTCATCAAGTTCAGCCACGTGGTTGCCCAGGGCACCCCCAAGGGCAAGGGCGCGGAATACTTCAAGAAGATCGCCGAGGAGCGCACCAAGGGGCGCGTCAAGGTCGAGGTCTACCCCAACAGCACGCTCTACAAGGACAACGAGGAAGTCGACGCGCTGCAGCTGGGCGCCGTGCAGATGCTCGCGCCCTCACTCGCCAAGTTCGGCCCGCTCGGGTTGCGCGACTTCGAGGTGTTCGACCTGCCGTACCTCTTCGACAACTACGACGAGCTGCACAAGGTGACGCGCGGGCCCATCGGCGCGGCGCTGCTGAAGAAGCTGGAGGCCAAGGGCATCATCGGGCTCGCCTACTGGGACAACGGCTTCATGGACATGAGCGCCAACAAGCCGCTCAGGAAGCCCGAGGATTTCCGCGGCCTCAAGATGCGCATCCAGTCCTCGAAGGTGCTCGACGCGCAGATGCGCGCGCTGGGCGCCTCGCCGCAGGTGATGGCGTTCTCCGAGGTCTACCAGGCGCTGCAGACGGGCGTGGTGGATGGTACCGAGAACCCGCCTTCGAACTTCTACACACAGAAGATGTACGAGGTGCAGAAGTACCTCACGCTCTCGAACCACCACTACCTGGCCTACGGCGTGATCGTCAACAAGAAGTTCTGGGACGGCCTGCCCGCCGACATCCGCGCCACCCTCGAGGGCGCCATGGTCGACGCGACCCAATACGCGGACGACATCGCGAAGAAGGAGAACGACGACGCGCTCGAGGCGGTGAGGAAGAGCGGACGCACGCAGTTCATCACCTTGACGCCGGAAGAAAAGCTGGCGTGGAAGCGCGCGCTCATCAAGGTGCACAAGGAGGCCGAGGCGCGCGTCGGCAAGGAGCTGATCGAGTCGATCTACAAGGAAACGGGCTTCGATCCCAACAAGCTGTAGGCAGGAGCGCCGGGCGCTCTTAGGGTTCGTCGTCCGCGTCGCCGGCGCCCGCCGCGGCGCGCATCAGCCGGTCGTTCACCGCTTCCCACGAGGGATCCCGCGGCGGCGTCTCCACCAGGATGCGCTTCGCACCGCTCGCGTCCAGCCGCCGCAGGTTCGCATACAGGTCGTGGCCATAGCGCGCGGCGTCTCGCGGCGCGGCGATCCATTGCGTCACGAGCGCGGACTGCGGCGGGGCGCGCAAGGCGAGCACCGCGACGTTGGAATACGCGCCCACCTCGGCGTCGAGCGCCTCGGGGCTCACGAGCGAGAGCGCGATGCGCGTCGCATAGTGCGCGGCCAGCGTTCCCGAAGCGCGCGGCGCATCGGCGTCGCGATCGCGTGGCATCTCGCCCAGCGCCTGCCCGATGTCCTCGCGTGTGATCGCGCCCGGGCGAAGGAGCACAGGCGCGCCGCGCGACAGGTCGACGATGGTGGATTCGAGCCCCAGCTCGCAAGGGCCCCCGTCGAGGACGAAGAGGTCCGCGCCGAACTCGTCGCGCACGTGCGCAGCCGTGGTCGGGCTCACGTGGCCGAAGCGGTTCGCCGAAGGCGCGGCCACCGCGCCGCTGCCGTAGCGCGCGAATTCGCGCAGCATCGCCTGGGCGAACGCGTGGGACGGGCAGCGCAACCCGACCGTGTCCTGGCCTCCGGTCACGATCGCGGGAACGCATGGCGACTTGCGCACGATGAGCGTGAGTGGGCCAGGCCAGAAACGCGCCGCGAGCAGGCGCGCGGCGCGCGGCACCTCGCGCGACCAGGCGTCGAGGCTATCGCGATCGGCGACGTGCACGATCAGCGGATGGTCGGCGGGGCGGCCCTTGAGCGCGAAGATCTTCGCGACCGCTTCGGGGTTGGCGGCGTCGGCGCCGAGCCCATAGACGGTCTCGGTGGGAAAGCCGATCGCTTCGCCCGTCGCGAGCCGCCGCGCGGCCTCGGCGATGTCGGGCATCAGTGCGCCTTTTCCCAGTTCAGGCCCACGCCCGCGTCGACCACCAGCGGCACGTCGAGCTTGGCCACTCCCATCATCAGCTTCTCGACCGAGGCCTTCACGCGGTCGAGCTCGGCGTCGGGGACCTCGAGCACCAGCTCGTCGTGCACCTGCATGATGAGCTTCGCCGCGAGCTTCTCGCGCTCGATCCAGCCCTGCACCGCGATCATGGCGAGCTTGATCAGGTCCGCCGCGGTGCCCTGCATCGGCGCGTTGATCGCCTGGCGCTCGGCGCCCAGGCGGCGCGCCTGGTTCGAGGAGTGGATATCCGGCAGCCACAGCCGGCGGCCGAACACGGTCTCGACATAGCCGCTCTCGCGCGCTTCGTTGCGCGTGCGCTCCATGTATTTCGCGACACCCGGATAGCGCGCGAAGTACTTGTCCATGTAGCTCGCGGCCGCGCTTCGCTCGATGCCGAGGTTGCCGGCGAGGCCGAAGGCGCTCATGCCGTAGATCAACCCGAAGTTGATCACCTTCGCGTAGCGGCGCTGCTCGCTGGTGACTTCGGCCGCCGGAGTATCGAAGACCTCGGCGGCTGTATGGCGATGCACGTCCTCGCCGCGAGCGAAAGCGTCGACCAGCCCCTTGTCACCGGACAGGTGCGCCATGATGCGCAGCTCGATCTGCGAGTAGTCCGCCGACACGATCTTCGAGCCCTTGGGCGCGATGAAGGCCTCGCGGATGCGCCGGCCCTCGAGGGTGCGCACGGGAATGTTCTGCAGGTTCGGATCCGTCGACGACAGGCGCCCGGTCACCGCGACCGCCTGCGCGTAGTTGGTGTGCACGCGCCCGGTCTTCGCATTGACCATGCGCGGCAGCTTGTCGGTGTAGGTGCTCTTCAGCTTCGATACGCCGCGGTGCTCGAGGAGCGCCTTGCAGATCGGGTGGTCCTCGGCCAGCTTCTCGAGCACCTCCTCGTCGGTGGAGGGAACGCCCGAGGGCGTCTTCTTCACCACCTTGAGCTTGAGCCGGTCGAAGAGGACTTCGCAGAGCTGCTTGGGCGAGCCCAGGTTGAAGGGGCCGCCGGCGAGCTCGTGCGCGCGCTGCTCGAGCTCCATCATCTTCTGGCCGAGCTCCTGGCTCTGGCGCGCAAGGAGCGCGGCGTCCACGAGCACGCCGTTCCTCTCCATCGCGAGCAGCACGCCCGCCACCGGGATCTCGATCTCGCCATAGACGTAGCGCAGCTTCTCGTCCTTCTCGATGCGGGGATAGAGCGCGCCGTGCAGTTGCAGCGTGACGTCGGCATCCTCGGCCGAATAGTCCGTGGCGCGTTGCACGTCCACCTGGTCGAACGGGATCTGCGACGCCCCCTTGCCGGCGACGTCGGCATAGCCGAGGAGGCCGGTCGCGCCGAGATAGCGCGTCGCGAGCGCGTCCATGTCGTGGCGCTGGTGGCTTTCGAGGACGTAGGACTGGAGCAGCGTATCGTGCGCGACGCCACGCACCACGATGCCGTGGTTCGCGAACACGTGGCGGTCGTACTTGGCGTTCTGCCCGACCTTGAGCTTGCTCGCGTCCTCGAGCCATGGCCGCAGGCGTTCGAGGACCAGCTGGGTCGCAAGCTGCTGCGGCCCGCCGGCGTAGCGGTGGGTGAGCGGGACGTACGCCGCCTCGCCGGCCGCCGCCGAGAAGGAAATGCCGACCAGCTCGGCGACCATAGGGTCGAGGCTGGTGGTTTCGGTGTCGACGCACGCGAGCGGCGCGGCCTCGAGCGTCTTCGCCCAGCGCTCGAGCGATGCCTCGTCGAGCACGGTCTCGTAGCGGCGCGTGGCGACGAAGGGCGTGATGTCGCCGCGCGGCACGGGGGTGGCGAGGAAGGCGAACTTGCGGTCGTCGGATTTCGGCGAGCTCGGAGGCGCCGGCGTGCCGGCGCCTCCCTCGCGCGCGTCCTCCTTGTTCAGCAGGGCGTCGCGCATCGTGCGGAAGCCGAAACGCTCGTAGAGCTTCCCCAGGACCGAGTCGTCGCCTCCTTTATCGAGAAGCGACTCCATCTCGAAGGGCAGCTCGACGTCGGTCTTCACCGTGAGGAGCTTGCGGCCGGTGGGAAGCCAGTCGAGGACCTTGCGCAGGTTCTCGCCCACAACGCCCTTCACTTCCGCGGCATGCTCGATCACGCCCTCGAGCGAGCCGTACTGCTCGATCAGCTTCGCGGCGGTCTTCGGGCCCACCTTCTCGACGCCCGGGACGTTGTCGACCGCGTCGCCCATGAGCGCGAGGTAGTCGATGATGCGTTCGGGAGGCACGCCGAACTTGGCTTTCACGCCGGCGCGATCGAGCTTCTCGTTCGACATGGTGTTCACCCACAGCACCTTGTCGCTCACGAGCTGCGTGAGGTCCTTGTCGCCCGTCGAGATCACCGAGTCCCAGCCATGTGCCTGCTCCGCGTGGCGCACCAGCGTGCCGATCACGTCGTCGGCTTCGACGCCGTCGACGATCACGACCGGCCAGCCGAGGGCGCGGACGGTCTCGAGCAACGGCGCCACCTGCGCGGCGAGGTCCTCGGGCATTGCCTGCCGAGTGGCCTTGTATTCCGGATAGATATCGTCGCGGAACGTCTTTCCCTTCGGGTCGAACACCGCAGCGATATAATCGGAGGGGAAATCCTGCTTGAGCTTCCTCAGCATGTTCACCACGCCCAGGATCGCCCCGGTCGGCTCGCCGGCGGGGCTCCGGAATTCGGGAAGCGCGTGGAAGGCGCGGTACAGGTAGCTCGACGCGTCGACGAGCAGGAGGCGTTTCTTCGTAGCGTTCATCTCATCCCGCCCACATGGCCATCACCTCTCCCAAGGTTCCAAAGCCCTCGGACCCCCAGATGCTGAAGCGCTCGCAAAGCTCGGCGCGCGAGGCGTGGCGGATGTTCGAGATTATCGCAGAGTTCGTCACCGCCACCGAGCGGCTGCAGGCGATCCAGCCCGCGGTCGCGGTCTTCGGCAGCGCGCGCATGACGCCCGAGCATCCGTACTACTGTGTCGCCGAGGACATCGCGCGCCGCCTCTCGCAGGCGGGCTTCTCGGTGATCTCCGGCGGCGGCCCCGGCGTGATGGAAGCGGTCAACAAGGGCGCCTTCGAGGGCTCGAGTCCGAGCGTCGGGCTCAACATCCAGCTGCCGCACGAGCAGGGCTCCAACCCCTTCCAGGACGTCTCGCACACCTTCCAGCATTTCTTCGCGCGCAAGGTGATGTTCGTGAAGCTCTCGTGCGCCTTCGTCATGATGCCGGGCGGTTTCGGCACGCTCGACGAGCTGATGGAGGTCCTCACCCTGGTGCAGACGCAGAAGATTCGCCGGGTGCCGGTGATTCTCGTGAACGGCGCCTTCTGGGGCGGGCTGCTCGACTGGATCCGCGGGCGGCTCGTCGCCGACGGAATGATCGGCGCGGGCGATCCGGACCTGCTGCGCGTGATCGACGACCCGCAGGCGATCGTGGACGCCATCTTCGACCATTACCACAAGCGCGGATTCGAGCCCTCGCCCTCGGAACGCGAGGCGGAGCTCGCGCTCTAAGGGATATACTCCCCTTCCCGCCCGAAAGACCCCATGCGCATCATCCTGGCCGCGATGGCCATCGCGCTTACCCTTCCGGCCGCCGCCCAGTCGACCGCGCGCTCGCGCCCTCCCGGGACCGTGCCGCTCGACGAGCCGCCGCCTCCTCCCGCAATGGTCGAACCCGACCCGTCGCTCGAGCCCGTTATCACGACGCGCACCGAGGGCGACCAGGAAATCCAGGAGTACCGCGTCAAGGGCAAGCTCTACATGATGCGGGTGAAGCCGAAGAACGGCCCGGCCTACATCCTCCTGGACCACAAGGGCGACGGCACTTTCATGAAGCAGGACAACACGCTCGACAATGGGGTGCGCGTTCCGCAGTGGATCGTGAAGGAGTTCTAAAAGGGGAAGCCAGGGGGGATGTCGGTATTCACGCCGGTTTCGGACGCCGAGGCGCGCGCGCTGCTCGAGCGCTATTCGCTGGGCGAGCTCGAGGCGCTCGAGGGAATCGCCCAGGGTGTCGAGAACACCAACTACTTCCTCACGACGACGACGGGCGAATACGTGCTCACGCTCTTCGAGCACATCCCGCGCGCCGACCTGCCTTTCTACGTGGGCCTGATGGACCACCTCGCGCACCACGACGTGACCTGTCCCGCGCCCATGCGCATGGAGGGCGGCGAGATGATCGCGGAAGTGAACGGCAAGCCCGCGTGCATCGTCACGCGGCTTCCCGGCGCGCCGATCACGCGCCCTTCCGCGGATGACTGCCGCACCGCGGGCGAGATCCTCGCGAGCATCCACGTCGCCGGCGTCGAATACGACGCCTCGCTCGCCAACGCGCGCGGCCGCGAATGGCGCGAACGTTTCGCCGAAGCCGTCGCGCCGAAGCTCTCTCGCGCCGAGAACGAGCTCATCGCGGCGGAGAACCGCTACCAGGCAATGCACGACGACAGCGTGCTGCCCCAAGGCGTGATCCACGGCGACTATTTCCACGACAACGTCCTCTGGGACGACGAAGGCGGCGGGGGCGTGATCGACTTCTACTTCGCCTGCGACGACGCGCTCGCCTACGACCTCGCGATCGCGGTGAACGACTGGTGCGCGACGCCCGAAGGCCGAATCGAGCAGGAGCGCGCCCACGCGCTCATCGCGGGCTACGAGACGCTGCGCCCGCTCGAGTCCTTCGAGCGCAGCCTCTGGCCGGTGATGCTGCGGCGCGCGGCGCTGCGCACCTGGCTCGGCCGCCTGGGATACAACTACTTCCCGCGCGACTCGCACATGACGATCCCCAAGGACCACGCGTTCTCCCGCCGCCTCCTCGAGCACCACATCGCGCACGCGAAGTCGCTCGCGGAGACGCTCGACTGAGATGGACGGGACCATCCGGGTCGCCGAGGTCGGCGCGGGGCGCGGCGCCGCGTGGCTGATCGAGGGCTTCGCGCTCTTTCGCGCCCGGCCCCTGGCGTGGATCGCGCTCTGCGCCGGCTGGATCGCGATCACCTTCGCGCTGATCGTCATTCCGATCATCGGCGGCGTGATCGCGAACTTCCTGCAGCCGGTGTTCTTCGCGAGCTTCGCCGTGATCACCTACCGCCAGCGCGCGGGCGAACCCATCGTGATGGGCGATCTCTTCATCGGCTTCAAGCACAACGTGCGCGCGCTGGTGAACCTCGGCGCGCTGCTGCTCCTAGCGGAGATCGCGATCTTCGCGCTCATGGCGGTGCTGGGGCTGCCGCTCACGGGCTCGCCCGACGGCACCTTCACCGTCGAGCAGTACGTCGAGCTGCTCAAGGGGCGCGAGTGGGTGCTGGCAATCGGTTTCCTCCTCACCGTGACGATCAAGGGCGCCGTCTGGTTCGCTCCGCCGCTGATCGCGTTCCACGGCATGACGACCGTGCAGGCGATGCGATGGAGCCTCTACGCGTGCGTTTCGAACCTGGGCGCGATGATCGTCTACGGCCTGGCCCTGTTGGCGCTCTTCTTCGTGGCGCTGCTGCCGTGGGCGCTCGGCCTGGTCGTCGTGATCCCGATGATGGTCATCAGCACCTATATCGGTTACCGTGACGTCTTCGAAGCGAAGGAGCAGGAATGAGCGTGCGCGCGTGGCGTAGGGGATGGACCATGACCGGCGCGATTGCGCTGGCGATCGCGTCGACGGCGGCGATGGCCGCGGACATTGGCGCCCTCACCACCAAGGCGGCGGCGGCGGCGAAGAGCGGCGATCACGCCGCGGCGCTCGACGCGCTCGACAAGGCCCTCGAGCAGGTGCAGACCGAGGCACCCCTGATGCTCAAGCAATTCACGATGGTCAAGGAGCCGGCGAAGTATTTCGGCGGCTACGAGGCGCGGACCGACGCCACTTTCCGGTCCGGCGAAAAGATGTACTTCTACGTGGAGCCCAAGAACCTGGTTTACCCGCGCAATTCAAAGGGATTCTACGAGCCCGGCTTCGAGGTCGACCTCGAGATGCAGGGGGCCACGGGCGAGCCGATGAAGAAGCCCAAGTTCGCGGAGTTCCGGCTGCCGACCAAATCGCGCGTGCAGGATTTCTACCTCAATCTCACGCTATCGCTCACCGGCGCGCCCGCGGGCAAGTACACCGTGCGCTTCATCGTGCGCGACCAGAACTCGAAGAAAAAGGGGACCGTCGAGCAGGTGGTGACCCTGAAGTAAGGGTCATGCCGGCACGAGGTTGGCGTACTGCAGGGCGAGCCACTTGGTGCCCTGCGAAGCGAAGCGCACCTGGACGCGCGCATCCAGGCCGCGGCCCTCGAAGTCGATGACCACGCCCTCGCCGAACTTGGCGTGCTTCACGTTCTGCCCGATCGCGAAGGGATGCTCGTCGGGCCGCTTGGTCTCGAACCCGGCGCGCGGCGCATTTCGATAGCGGTCCTTGTCGGCTTGCGGTGCCCGCCCGCCGCCCGCGCCCCACGCGCCACGCTCGGCCCCGCGTGAAAACGTGTTCTGCGCCCGATACTCGAACTGCTTTTCCGGGAGCACGATCCACTTCGTCAGCTCCGCGGGAATCTCCTCGACGAAGCGCGACACGATGCCGTAGCGCGGCTGGCCGTGCAGCATGCGGCTGCCGGCGTACGAGAGATAGAGGCGCTTGCGCGCCCGCGTGATGGCGACGTACATGAGGCGCCGCTCCTCCTCGAGGCCGCCATCCTCGAGCATGCTGTTCTCGTGCGGGAAGAGCCCCTCCTCGAGGCCGGACATGAACACCGCGGAAAACTCGAGGCCCTTCGCGGAGTGCACCGTCATGAGCTGCAGCGCGTCCTCGCCCGCCTTGGCCTCGAGCTCGCCCGCTTCCAGGCTCGCATGCGAAAGGAACGCGGCGAGCACCTGCTGCTGCGGCGTGCCGACCGCGGCGACGTCGACCTGCGCTTCGCCCGCGGGCTCGACGCCGTGCTCGAAATCCTCGGCGAAGAGCGTGGCGGCGTTGATCAGCTCGTTCAGGTTCTCGAGGCGCTCGGTGCCGTCCTTCTCCGCGGCGTAGTGGTCCTTGAGGCGGCTCCTCTCGACCGCTTCCTCGACCAGCTCGGGCAGGCGAAGGGATTCGGAGGACTTGCGCAGGCCATCGATCACCGTGAGGAACTGGCCGAGCGCGGCGCCGCTGCGTCCGGTGACGATTCCCGCGCGCGATGCGTGCATGAGGCTTCCCATGCCACGCTCGCCCGCTTCCTGCAATTGCTCGACCGAACGCGCACCGATGCCGCGCGGCGGGAAATTCACCACGCGCGTGAACGCGGTGTCGTCGTCGGGATTGGCGGCGAGGCGCAGGTAGGCGAGCGCGTGCTTGACCTCCTGGCGCTCGAAGAATCGCAATCCCCCGTAGACCTTGTAGGCGACCCCGGCGCGGAAGAGCGAGTGCTCGAGGATCCGCGACTGCGCGTTGGAGCGATAGAGCAGCGCCATCTCGGAGAGCCCCATGCCCTCCCGGTGCAGCGCCTTCACCTCGTCAACAATGAAACGCGCCTCTTCCTCGTCGTTGGCGGCGGCGTAGACGCGCAGCTCCTCGCCCTTGCCCTCGGAAGTCCAGAGGTTCTTGCCCAGCCGCGCCTTGTTCCTCGAGATGATCGCGTTGGCGGCGTCGAGGATGTGTCCCTGCGAGCGGTAATTCTGCTCGAGCTTCACCACCTCCGTGATGCCGAAGTCGCGCACGAACTCGTTCATGTTGCCGACTTCGGCCCCGCGAAACCTGTATATCGACTGGTCGTCGTCTCCGACCGCGAACACGCACCCACTCGTCCCCGCGAGCAGCTTGATCCACTTGTACTGCAGCTTGTTGGTGTCCTGGAACTCGTCGACGAGGATGTAGCGGAAGCGCGACTGGTAGTGATGCAAGAGGTTCAGGTGCGTGGTGAGCAGCTCGTAGGTTCTCAGCAGCAGCTCGGCGAAGTCGACCACGCCTTCGCGATTGCACTGCGCGTCGTAATCGGCGTAGAAGGCGACCATGCGGCGCGTGAACTCGTCGCCCGCTTCGACCGCGTTGGCGCGCAGGCCCGCCTCCTTGGCGTCGTTGATGAAGCCCTGCAGCTGGCGCGGCGGGTATTTCTCCTCGTCCAGGCCCTGCGCCTTGGCGAGCCGCTTGATGAGCGCGAGCTGGTCGGCGGAATCGAGGATCTGGAAGAGCTGCGGCAGGCCCGCGTCGCGGTGATGCGCGCGCAGCAGCCGGTTGCACAGCCCGTGGAAGGTGCCCACCCACATGCCGCGCGTGTTGATGGGCAGCATCGCCGAGAGGCGCGTGAGCATCTCGCGCGCCGCCTTGTTGGTGAAGGTGACCGCGAGGATGCCCGCCGGGCTCACTTCACCCGACTGGATCAGGTGGGCGATGCGCGTGGTGAGCACGCGTGTCTTGCCGCTGCCCGCGCCCGCGAGGATCAGGGCGCACTGGCGCGGCAGGGTAACCGCCTTGAGCTGCTCGGGATTGAGGCCGGAGGTGAGGCTGGACATGACGGCTGCGGGGTTCGAGGTGCAATTATTTCATGCCGCCGGGGCTCTCGAACGGCGAAATCCCTAAAATGCGGGATGCCCGCGATTCGTTCCGACCGCCCATGACACGCAGCGCCCGGGTGCCCATCCTAACGTGGCATGCGATGGGCGTCTCCGGGAACGACTACGCGACCAACGATCACGTCGCCTTCGCGCGCGACCTGGAGGCGATCCACGCGGCGGGACTGCGCATCGTTTCCCTGCGGCGGATCGCCGATGCGCTCATCGCGGGACGCCTCGACAAGCTCGAAGGCTGCGTCGGCCTTTCGATCGACGATGGCGCAGATCTGGATTTCCACGATGTGCCGCAACCTGCCTGGGGCCCGCAGCGCGGCATGCTGCGCGTGCTCGCCGATTTTCGCGCGCGCCGCGGCGTCGACGCGCAGCCCGACCTGCATCTCACCTCCTTCGCCGTCGTCTCGCCGCAAGCGCGCGCGCACCTCGACCGGACCTGCATGGCCGGATGCGGTTGGTGGAACGACGATTGGTGGCCGGCCGCGGAGGCCACGGGCCTCATGTCGATCGAGAACCACAGCTGGGACCACAATCACGAAAGTCTCGAGACCAGCGCCACCACTGCGGCGCCCGGCACGTTCGCGATCACGTCGGAAACGGAGGCCGAGGTCGAGATCGGCGCCGCGGCTCGCTGGCTGCGCCAGCGGCGCCAACGCGGCGGCGCGGTGCTCTTCGCCTATCCGTACGACGACGTGAGCGAGTTCCTTTCGACCTCCTGGCTGCCGCGCCACGGTCCCGCCGGCGAAATCCTCGCGGCGTATGCCGGCGACAGCGCCCCGGTGGTGCGCGAGAGCTCGCGATGGCGAATTCCGCGCTACGGATTCGGGCGCGACTGGAAATCGGAAAGCGGCTTGCTCGACGTCCTGCGCGACGCCGGCGTGGCGGCGCGGCCGCGCGGAAGGATCTTCCGGATGCTCGCCGCCGCGAAAGGCAGGCTGCGCGCGGCCGGCGTGCGTCGCGCCCGCACCTGGAGCGACCACCTGCGCACCTGGGAAGTGAGCGACGCCCGCGTGCTCGCGGGCGATCTCTTCCGGCGCAGCTTCGGCCAGGACGTCCCCGATTACCCGCGCCACTTCGTGCTCGTCTACTCACCCGAATCGGGACCGGGCTCCACCACGCCCGAGGTCGTCGCCTACTGCCACCAGAGGGCCTTCGAGGAGGTCTATCTCGAGGGCGGAATGTGCGCCGACGCCGGTGCCTATCGCCGCATGCCGCGCTGGCTCTTCGAGCAGGCGCGCGCGCAAGGTGGGCTTGCCACGATCGTCAGCCGTCAGAGCATCGCGATGCTGGGCGACAGTCCCGCCACATTCGGCCATGTCGGCGAGCCGCGCGCCCGAGCCGCCGACCTGCGCACCGGATTCGTCGACACCGGCAAGGAACACCTGATGGTGTTCTGGCGGCGCGAACTGCCCGAGGAGGAGAAGCGGCGCCTGATCGAGCGCGTCGCTTCCATCGGCGCCTTCTAGCTATCTTCCCTCGAGAACCTCGGGCAGCGACACGCCCTTCACGTCGCGGATCTTGGCCATCAACGCGCGCGCCTCGGCCTCGCCGCCAAGACCGGGGACCTGGACCTTGAACGACCCATCGGGCGCGGCCACGACCACGGCGGGATAGCCGCCGGCGCGCAGCGCGCGGATGAGGGCGCGGGCATCGTCGCGTTCAGCCACTGAAGCGGCTTGCACTCGCCACGTTCCGCCGGTGCGCGCCGCTGCGCCGGTCATTTCCGTCTCCTGCGCCCATTCCTCGATCTGCCTTGCATCGACCTTGGCGACCTGCGGCGCCCCGTCGCGCGGCTTCTGGTAGAAATCGAGCGGCGTGTCGAGCGTGACGGTCGGGTGTCCTTCGGATCCGACGCTGATCTGGCCCTCGAGCAGGCACACCAGGTCGCGCGCGTCCGTCGACTTACCCCACAGGTCGGTGCCGCGGATGCCGGCGGTGACGTTCTTCACGCGGATGCTCACTTCGCGCCGCTGCGATTTGCGCAGCGCGTCGGTCGTGAAGCGGAACGCGCCGTCGAGCACCGCGAGCGCCGCGCGGAAAATGCCGCGATCCTCGACTCTTTCGATCACGAAGCGCGCATTCTCGCCGAGCTTCACGGTGCTGCCCTCGCCCAGGCGCAGTTGCACGCGCGCATCCGTTCCGGTGCGCAGCCGGTCCTGCGGCTGCAGCGCGGTCCCGGGCGTGAGCGGCACTGCGTTGCCGCCGCGCTCGAGCCACGCCGGGTACTGCACCGCCTCGACCACGGCCGGCTCGGCGTGGGCGAGCGCCCCGCCGATGGCCAATGCCGCCAGAAATGCACTTGCCGCTTTCATCGTCTTCTCCGAGTGAACTCCCAGCGCTACTTACGGCCCGAGCGCCGCGTTGGATGCGTGCCCCAGAAAATGCCCCAGACTGCGCGTCAAATCAAGGGTTTGGTGTGACCCGCCTGATATAATTTCGAGCATGGATCCCCACTATCATCCTCGCGCGGTCGAGCCGCTGGTGCAGAAGGACTGGACCGAGCGCCGCGCGTTCGTCGCGCCCGACGTCTCCACCAAGCCCAAGTACTACTGCGTGTCGATGCTGCCCTACCCTTCGGGGAAGCTGCACATGGGGCACGTGCGCAACTACACGATCAACGACGTGCTCTACCACTTCATGCGCATGAAGGGCTTCAACGCCCTCATGCCGATGGGCTGGGACGCGTTCGGGCTGCCGGCGGAAAACGCGGCGATGGCGAACGGCGTACCGCCCGCGAAGTGGACGTGGGACAACATCGCCTACATGAAGAAGCAGTGCCAGGCGATGGGATGGGCGATCGACTGGACGCGCGAGATCGCAACCTGCTCGCCCACCTACTATCGTTGGAACCAGTGGTTCTTCCTGCGCATGTGGGAGAAGGGCCTCGTCTACAAGCAGACCGGCGTGGTGAACTGGGATCCGGTCGACATGACCGTTCTCGCCAACGAGCAGGTGATCGACGGGCGCGGGTGGCGCACCGGCGCCCTGGTCGAGAAGCGCGAGATTCCGACGTGGTACATGCGCATCACGCAGTACGCCGACGAGCTGCTCGATTCGCTCGACGCGCTCGGGTGGCCCGAGCAGGTGAAGCAGATGCAGCGCAACTGGATCGGGCGCAGCGCCGGGGTCGAGTTCGTGCTTCCCTACGCCCCCGAGACGGCGAAGCGCATGGCCGACGGAAAACCCGGGCTCACGGTCTTCACGACGCGTGTCGACACGATCATGGGCATCACCTTCGCGGCGGTCGCGGCGGAGCATCCGCTCGCCGCGGAATCCGCCCAGGGAAACCCGGCGCTCGCCGCGTTCATCGAGGAGTGCAAGCGCGGCGGCGTGCAGGAGGCCGGGCTCGCCACGATGGAGAAGAAGGGCATGGCGACGGGCTTCTTCGTGCTCCATCCGATCACGGGCGCGAAGGTCGAGGTGTGGGTCGGCAACTACGTCCTCATGGGCTACGGCGAGGGCGCGGTGATGGCCGTTCCCGGCCACGACGAACGCGACTTCGCCTTCGCGCTCAAGTACAACCTGCCCATCGCGCAGGTGATCGACGTAGGCGGCCGCGAATACTCGACCGATGCGTGGCAGCCCTGGTACGCGGAATATGGCCGCAACATCAATTCGGGCAAGCGCTTTGCGGAGCTCGACGGCAAGACCTACGACGAGGCGATCGAGACGGTGGTCGCGAAGCTCGGTGCGCTCAAGGTACCGGCCGCGCGCCGCGTCACCTATCGGCTGCGCGACTGGGGCATCTCGCGCCAGCGCTACTGGGGCACGCCCATCCCGATCATCCAGTGCCCGAAGTGCGGCGACGTGGGCGTTCCCGACGGTGAGTTGCCGGTGGTGCTGCCCGAGGACCTGGTGCCCGACGGCTCCGGCAGCCCGCTCGCGAAGACGCCGTCGTTCTTCGAGACGAAGTGTCCGAAATGCGGCGGCGCCGCGCGCCGCGAGACCGACACGATGGACGTCTTCATCGATTCGGCGTGGTACTACATGCGCTACGCCTGTCCCGACGCGAAATCGATGGTCGATCAGCGCGCGCAGCATTGGATGCCGCTCGACATCTACATCGGCGGCATCGAGCACGCGATCCTGCACCTGCTCTACGCGCGCTTCTGGACCAAGGTGATGCGCGACATGGGCTTGATCCAGGTCGACGAGCCGTTCGCCAACCTGCTCACCCAGGGCATGGTGCTGAACCACATCTTCTCGCGGCGCGGCGACAAGGGCGGGATCGAGTATTTCTCGCCCGACGACGTCGCGACCGTGACCGACTCGGAGGGTCGGATCACCGGCGCGAAGCTCAAGTCCGACGGCGCGGCGGTGGACTACGAGGGCGTGGGAACGATGTCGAAGTCGAAGCGCAACGGCGTCGATCCGCAGGACATGATCGAGCGCTACGGCGCCGACACCGCGCGCTTCTACGTGATGCAGGCCAATCCCCCGACCGACACGGTGCTCTGGTCCGACGAGAGCGTCGAAGGCTCGTTCAAGTTCCTGCGGCGATTGTGGACGATGGTGCACGAGCACATGTCGGCGGGTGTGGTCGCCCGTGACCCTCTCCCCAGCCCTGCGCCAAGGGAGACGGTGCTCTCCGTGGAGCTCAAGGCGCTGCGCCTCAAGCTGCACAAGACCATCGAGAAGGTCGCCGACGATTACGGCCGGCGCATGCAGTTCAACACCGCGATCGCCGCGGTGCGCGAGCTCCTCAACCTCTACTCGGACGGCAAGGACGGCTCCCCCGCGGCGCGCGCGGTGGCGCAGGAGGTGCTCGAGGACGCGGTGCTGCTCCTCTCGCCGATCGTGCCGCACATCGCGACGGTGTTGTGGAGCGAGCTGCGTCCCGGCACGAGGCTCCTCGACCAGCCCTGGCCCAAGGTCGATGCGCACGCGCTCGTGCAGGAGTCGATCGAGCTCGTGATCCAGGTGAACGGCAAGTTGCGCGGCCATCTGCAGGTGCCGGCGGGAGCGAGCCGCGAGGAGATCGAGGCCGCGGCGATGGAGCACGACGCGGTGCTCAAGTTCGCGGGTGGACAGAAGGCGAAGAAGGTCGTTGTGGTGCCGGGACGGCTGGTGAACGTCGTTGTCTAGGAAATTGGGTCCCCGCCTGCGCGGGGATGACCGCGCCACGATCGTCTTCGGTCGCTGCCTGATGGCCGCCCTGCTGCTCGTCGGCACGGTCAGCTGCGGCTTCAAGCTGCGCGGCGACCCCGAGGTCGGCATCCGCAAGCTGTTCGTTTCCGCCAACGTGCCTTCGCTGGTCGCGGTCGAGATCCGCCGCGCGCTCGTCGCCGGGCCCACTCGCATCGTCGCGACGGCTCCCGAGGCCGAGGCGCACCTGCGCGTGCTCACGGAGTCGCGCGACAAGACCGTGTTCACGATCACCACGGCGGGCCGCGTGTACGAGTACCAGCTCAAGATCTCCGTGCGCTACGAGCTGGTCGTTCCCGGGCGCGAGGAACCCGTGATCCCGTCCACCGAGATCACGACGCGACGGCTCATCACCTACAGCGAGGCCGCGCCGACCGCGAAGGAAGTCGAGGAGCAGCTCCTCTACAAGGACATGCAGGTGGATCTCGCGCGCCAGATCCTGCGGCACGTCGCGGCGATGAAGCGCGAGCTCTGATCCATGAAGCTCGCGATCCGCCAGCTCGAAGGCGCCCTGAAGAAGGGCCTCGACCCGCTCTACGTGATCCACGGCGCCGAGGCGCTGCTCGCGCTCGAGGCCGCCGACCGCATTCGCGAGGCCGCGCGGCGCGCCGGTCACAGCGAGCGCGAAGTGCTCTTCGCCGAGCCCGGTTTCGACTGGGGGCGGCTGGGTGCCGCGGGAGCGAACCTCTCGCTCTTCGCATCTAGGCGAATCATGGAGCTGCGCATTCCCACGGGTAAACCCGGCGCCGAGGGCGGCCGCGCGATCGAGGCGTGGTGCGGAAAACTCCCGGAGGACACTGTCGCGCTCGTCCTCCTCCCTGAGCTCGAATGGCAGCAGCTGCGCACGAGCTGGTTCGGCGCGCTCGAAGCGGCGGGAACGGTGGTGGAGGCGAAGCCGATCTCGCGCGACGAGCTTCCCGATTGGCTCGCCGAGCGGCTCTCGCGGCAGGGCCAACGCGCCGCGGTCGAGACACTCGAGTGGCTCGCCGAGCGCGTCGAGGGCAACCTGCTCGCGGCGCGCCAGGAGGTCGAGAAGCTGGCGCTCCTGCTGCCGCCCGGGGAGATCGCGCTGCAGGCGATCCGCGACGCCGTCACGGACGTCTCCCGCTTCGAGCGCGACACGCTCGTCGAGGCGATCCACGACGGCGACGTGAGCCGCATCGCCCGCGCGCTCGCCTCGCTGCGCGCCGAGGACGAGCCGCTGCCGCTGCTCCTCTGGACGCTCACCGAGGAGCTGCGCCTGCTCATCACGCTCGCGGCCGGGCAGCGCCCGCGGCGCTACCTTCCCCCGGACCGGGCCGCCGCGGCCGCGCGCACGGCGGGCAAGCACACCCCCGCGACCTTCGACCGTGAACTCTTGCGGGCCCACCGGATCGACCGCATGATTAAAGGAGTTGAAATCGGCGATCCCTGGGACAACATGATCGAGCTCGCCCTCGGAATCGCCGGCCGCCCCACGCTGGAAACATGCCCGACAACCTGAACCCCCCAACCGACATCCACGCCCTGGTGCAATCGCTAGGCGAGGCCGCCCGGAGCGCGAGCCGCGTGCTAGCGCCCGCACCGACCGCGCTCAAGAACCAGGCGCTCGAGGCCGCCGCCGAGGCGCTGGGCGATCGCGAGAAGACGATCCTCGCCGCCAACGCCCAGGACGTGAAGGGCGCGCGCGCCGAAGGCGCCGACGACGCGTTCATCGACCGGCTCGTGCTCACCGCGAAGGCGATCGAGGCGATGGCGCAGGGCTTGCGCGAGATCGCGCAGCTCCCGGACCCGGTCGGCGAGGTGAGCTCGCTCACGCGACGTCCCTCCGGCATCCAGGTCGGCAAGATGCGCGTGCCGCTCGGCGTGATCGGCATCATCTACGAGTCGCGGCCCAACGTGACCGCGGACGCCGGTGGCCTCTGCCTCAAGTCGGGCAACGCCTGCATCCTCCGGGGCGGAAGCGAGGCTCTCAAATCGAACCAGGCGATCGCCGCCTGCCTCGCCGCGGGACTCAAGGCCGCGGGGCTGCCGGAGGACGCGATCCAGCTCGTGGACACTCCCGACCGCGCGGTCGTGGGCGAGCTGGTGGCTCTCGACAAGTACATCGATGCAATCATCCCGCGTGGGGGGAAGAGCCTGATCGAGCGCATCGCCGCGGAAGCGCGCGTGCCGGTGATCAAGCACCTCGACGGCATGTGCCACGTCTACATCGACGAGCGCGCCGATCCCGCCAAGGCGATCGCGATCGCCGACAACGCAAAGACGCAGCGCTACGGCACCTGCAACACCATGGAGACCCTCCTCGTCGCGCACGCGATCGCTCCGGCCGTCCTCCCGGAAATCGGCCGCATCTACGCCGCGAAGAAGGTCGAGATGCGCTGCTGCGCGGAGACGAAGGAGATCCTCAAGAAAGCGGGAATCAAGGGCCTCAAGGCCGCGACCGACGAGGACTTCCACACCGAGCACCTCGCGCCGATCGTCAACATCCGGGTCCTCCCGGGCCTCGACGAGGCGATGACGCACATCGCTACCTACGGCTCGCAGCACACCGACGCGATCGTCACCGAGGATTGGGGCCGCGCGCAGCGGTTCCTGCGCGAGGTCGATTCGAGCTCGGTGATGGTGAACGCCTCCACCCGCTTCGCCGACGGCTTCGAGTACGGCCTCGGCGCCGAGATCGGCATCTCGACCAACAAGCTGCACGCGCGGGGGCCGGTGGGCCTCGAGGGGCTCACGTCGCAGAAGTGGATCGTGCTCGGCGACGGGCACGTGCGTAGCTGACGTGGTCGAGGGACGAGCCGTGGGGATGAAACAGTCGGCCATCGGACTCTTCGGCGGCACTTTCGACCCGATCCACTTCGGGCACCTGAGGCTTGCGACCGAGCTCGCCGAGGCGTTCCATTTGGATAAGGTGGTGTTCCTTCCCGCCGGACTGCCGTATCACCGCGGCCGCTCGGCGCACGCGACCAACGAAGAGCGCCTCACGATGGTCAAGCTCGCCACGCAGCGCGACGCGCGCTTCGACGTCGACGACCGCGAGCTCAATCGCGACGGCAATACCTACACCTACGACACGCTCGCCGAGATCCGCAAGGAACGCGGGCAGGACGAATCGCTCGTCTTCCTCACCGGATCGGATTCCTTCGCGAAGATCGACACCTGGCATCGCTGGACGGAGCTCTTCGACCTCGCGCATTTCGCCGTCGCGATCCGCGCCGACGACGCGCAGTGGTTTTCGAAAGGCCCGGGCGCGTTCCCCAAGGACGCATGGCCGCGCATCACGCTGAACCTGCGCGAGCTGCTCGGTTCTCCCGCGGGCAAGATCATGACCTTTTCGATGACGCCGATCGCCATCTCGTCCACCGCGATCCGCGCGCTCGCGGGCGAAGGCGCCTCCATCCGCTACCTCACGCCCGATCCCGTGGTCGAGTACATCCGCTCGCACCAGCTCTACGCCAAGGTTTCGGCGCCGGCCCAACCCGGGGCGCACGCATGAAGCGCCTCACGACGCTGGCGAAGAAGAAGCTCGTCATCGCCGCGCTGGAGGACATCAAGGCGCACGACATCCAGGCGATCGACGTGCGCAAGCTCACCTCGATGTTCGACTGGATAGTGGTCGCCAGCGCCGATTCCGCGCGCCAGACCAAGGCGCTCGCGCGCAACGTGCGCGACGACCTCAAGGACGCGGGCGCCGTCATCATCGGCGTCGAGGGCGAGGAGTCGGGCGATTGGGTGCTGGTGGACGCGGGCGATATCGTCGCGCATGTGATGCAGCCGGCGGTGCGCCAGTACTACAACCTCGAGGAGCTGTGGGGCGACGGCAAGTTCGACTCGCCCGTGAATTCCACCGCCCCCGTGAAGGCGGTCCGCAAGCGCTCGCGCGCGGGCAAGTAGCGGCCATGCGCGTCACCATCCTGTCGGTGGGTCACAAGATGCCGGCCTGGATCTCGGACGGCTTCCAGGAATATGCGCGTCGAATGCCGCCCGAGGTTCGCGTCGAGCTGGTCGAGCTCAAGCCCGAGGAGCGCGGCGCGGGGAAGAACGAGGCGCGCGCGAAGGCGGTCGAAGGCGAGAGGCTTATCGCAGCGGTTCCCGACGGCGGCACGCTGCTCGCCCTCGACGAGCGCGGCAAGGCCGTCACCACGAAGGGACTCTCCGTGATGCTGGGCGAGTGGATGCGCGACGCGAGCCACCCGGTGTTCGCTATCGGCGGCGCCGACGGGCTCGACGAGGCGGTCAAGGAGCGCGCCGCGAAGCTCATCTCGCTCTCGAGCCTCACGCTCCCGCATGCATTGGTGCGGGTCGTGCTCGCCGAGCAGCTCTATCGCGCGTGGTCCATCCTCGCGCGCCATCCGTACCATCGCGAATGAGACCCGACGCAGAGGGAGAACAGCAAGCCAACGAGATCGTCGTCCTGCCGGGCTTCGATGGCGCTGGGGCACTGCGTGCCGCGTTCGTGCAGGCGCTGGGCGAGCGGCACCCGGCGCGTGCGGTCGAATATCCGAACCGCACGCTCGACACGCTGCAGGGTTATGCGCGCTTCGCCGCGGGCGCCGTCGGGAACGAATCGCGCCCGGTGCTCATCGCCGAATCGTTCTCGGGGCTGGTCGCGGCCAAGTGGGCGGCGCGCGATCCCCATGTCGCCGGCATCGTGCTCTGCGGCGCCTTCGCGCGCAGTCCGGTGCCGTGGGCGGCGCTCGGCGCCTCGATGCCGGCGGTCGCCCAATTCCTCGGCGCGAGCGTGATGGCGCCGATGGGAATCGCCTCGGGCGACCCCGCGCGCCGGCGTTGGGGCGAGGCGCTCGCAGGAGCCTTGCGCACCCTCGAGCGCGACGTGATCGCCGAGCGCCTGCGCCTCATCGCGCTCTCCGACGTGCGCCCGGAGCTGCGCATGCTGCGCATCCCCGTCGTGTTGGCGCAGTTCGATGATGACCTCGTGATCGGCTCGCGCGCGCGCGACGAGCTCGCGCAGTCGTGTCCGGGAGCCGAGGTGATCCGCATTCCCGGCCCGCACTTCGCGATCGAGACGCGGCCACGCGAGACCGCGGCAGCGATCCTGCCGCGCATCGCGTCGTGGTTTGCTCGGCCACGGGAGGCCGCATGATCTATCTCGCCTCTCGCAGCCCGCGGCGGCGCGAGCTGCTCGAGCAGATCGGCGTGCGATTCCAGATGCTCCTCTTCCGCGAAGGCGTGCGCTGGGATGCGGACACCGACGAGGCCGTGTTGCCCGGGGAGATTCCCGAAGATTACGTCCGGCGCGTCGCGCTGGCGAAGGTGCGCGCCGCATGGAAGCGAGTGGTCATGCGGCGCGGGCTGTCGCATTTCCCGGTCCTCGCCGCCGATACCACCGTAGCTCTTGGCACGCAGATCCTCGGCAAGCCCGCCAACAGCGACGAGGCGCGCCGCATCCTCGCGCTCCTCTCCGGCACCGAGCATCGGGTGCTCACCGCCGTGGCGATCGCCCTCGAGGATCGCTGTGAGCTCGCCGTGAGCGAGTCGCGGGTGACCTTCGAGCCGCTCGACGCCGCGCGCATCGCCGCGTACGTCGATTCGGGCGAGCCATTCGACAAGGCGGGCGCCTATGGAATACAAGGCCGCGCCGGGGCGTTTGTGGAGAGGCTGGAGGGAAGCTACACCGCAGTGGTGGGCCTTCCGCTCTACGAAACCGCCCGCCTGCTCCGCGAATTCGGAATTGTCGTACCCTGATGGGTAACTAAAGCTTTGGAACCACAGATGAACACAGATGAACACAGATGATCGGAGAAACAGCTAGCGGGTAGCGCCCCATTCAGCCGTCCGATTTGTCCCGGGACCATTCAAGGGTTCCGGGTCATCTGTGTTCATCTGTCCTCATCTGTGGTTCCCCAAGACCACAATGAACGAACAGATCCTCATAAACGTCACGCCGCAGGAGACGCGCGTGGCGGTGACCGAGCTGGGAGCGGTGCAGGAGCTGCACATCGAGCGCGACTCGAGCCGCGGCCTGGTCGGGAACATCTACCTCGGGCGCGTCTGCCGCGTGCTTCCCGGCATGCAGTCGGCGTTCGTCGAGATCGGCCTGCCGCGCGCCGCGTTCCTGCACGTCGCCGACATCTGGGGATCGCGTACCGCCAACGGCAATGGCGCGGTCGAGAAGCCGATCGAGAAGATCCTCTCCGAGGGCCAGACGCTGCTGGTGCAAGTGGTGAAGGATCCGATCGGCAGCAAGGGCGCGCGCCTTTCGACGCAGGTCTCGATCGCGGGGCGCCTCCTCGTCTACCTGCCGCAGGACCCGCACATCGGCATCTCGCAGAGGATCGAGGACGAGGCCGAGCGCGAGCACCTGCGGGAAAAGGTGCACGCGTTGATCCCGCCCGGCGAGACCGGCGGCTTCATCGTGCGCACGGTGGCCGAAGCCGCGAGCGACGCCGAGCTTACCGCCGACATTGAATACCTGATCACGCTCTGGAAGCAGATCCAGCAGCAAGCGCAGGTCGCCGCGGCGCAGGAGCTCCTGTACCAGGATCTCTCGCTCGCCACCCGCGTGCTGCGCGACCTCGTGACCGACAGCACGGAGCGCATCATCGTCGACTCGCGCGAAACGTTCCAGAAAGTCCAGGACTTCGCCGCCAAGTACACGCGCGGCGCGCTGCCCATCCTCGAGCAGTACGCCGGTGAGCGCCCGCTCTTCGATCTCTTCGCGGTGGAGGACGAGATCGAGAAGGCGCTCGCGCGGCGCGTGGACCTGAAGAGCGGCGGCTACGTGATCATCGACCAGACCGAGGCGCTCACCACGGTCGACGTGAACACCGGCGGCTTCGTCTCCGGACGCTCGTTCGACGACACCATCTTCAAGACCAACCTCGAGGCCGCGCAGGCGATCGCGCGGCAGCTCCGGCTGCGCAACCTGGGCGGGATCATCATCGTCGACTTCATCGACATGGACAGCGTCGAGCACCGCGACGCCGTGCTGGCGGAGTTCCGCAAGGCCCTCTCACGCGACCGCACGCGCGTCACTGTGAACGGCTTCTCGCAGCTGGGACTGGTGGAGATGACGCGCAAGCGCACGCGCGAATCGCTCGCACACGTGCTCTGCGAGGCCTGCCCCATTTGCGAAGGGCGCGGCGCGCTCAAGACGCCGCAGACGATCTGCTACGAGATCCTGCGCGAGATCCTGCGCACCGAGCGCCAGTTCGGCGCGAAGGAGTACAGGATATTGGCGTCACAGAAGGTCATCGACTTGTTCCTGGAGGAAGAGTCGACGAGTCTCACGCAGCTCGGGGACTTCATCGGCAAACCGATCTCGATGCAGGTGGAGACCGCTTATATGCAGGAGCAGTACGACGTGATCCTGGTCTGACCCCGACTACTTGTTGCTCTCCAGCGGCTGCGTGGTGTTGGGCGACGGGTCGGGCTTCGGCGGAGAATCCGGCGGACGATAGTTCGGATCCAGTTTCGGGATCTTCATCGTCGCCTCGGGGCTGAAGGCCGCGGGTTTCTCGGGGACCTTGGGCGGTCCGCCCGGGCCGAGGGGCTGGGTCTGCTCGGGCGGGGGCCTGGCCGCGGGCATGCGCACCGTGCTCTCCGGCTTCGCACCGCTCATGCGCTGCGTGTCTCCGGGCTTCACGGCATCCATCTTGTGCGTGCGGTCGACGCCATCCATGCGCACGGTGCGGTCTTCGCCGTCCATCCGTTGCGTGCGATCGGCGCCTTGCGGGAGCTTCTGCGTGCTGCCGACTCCGGCTGGAAGCTTCTGGGTGCTGTCGTGTCCCTCGGGCAGCATCTGCGTCTTTTCCATTTGCGCCGGCGTGAGCTTCGCCGCCGGTGCGCCCGGCATCTGCGACATGAAATCGTCGGAGATGAGCGGCTGCGCGGGCTTGGGCGCGGGCTTCGGCACAGGAGGAGCGGGCGGAGCAGGCTTGGGTGCCGCCGTCGTGTCGGCCACCGAGAACTTCGTGGTCTTCATGAGCTCGACGGGCATTTCCCTCACCATCGGCTCGGCGACCGCTGCGGCGGCGACAGGTTCGGCAGCGCCGGGCGCGGTGGCGGCATGCTCGCCGACCCGCGTAATCAATCCTTCGATCATGTCGCGCTGTGCCTTCAGGTCCTTCTCGACCGCCTTCACCTTCGCCATCTGCTCGTTGATCGACGAGGTTTTCTCATTGATCTTCGCCAGATTATCGAGGCGCGAC